>ERZ773235.80-NODE-80-length-128654-cov-9.637960_pt1 | contig 128654 bp, 110 predicted proteins | sample MGYA00580522_ERZ773235 | MGnify/ENA primary metagenome ERZ773235 (study PRJEB29015, sample SAMEA2737797) | human gut metagenome | biome: human gut; feature: human-associated habitat; material: faeces | place: China | collected 2012 ... | reverse complement strand
ATAAAATGGAATGCTTCTTCGTAAAACTGCTTTGCATATTCGTAGCCGCCGTTACCGAGGTGAATGCCCAAGGAACCAACAGCTTCCCGGAAAATTTTTCAACATTTACACAAGAGCTTCATAAGCTTATAACAACAGAAAAAATAAACTCAGTAAAATTTACCGACGGAACCTATGAGGTTACACTGCCGGAAAGCTGGGTCGGGACAGTTAAGGCAAGTTTTTCGGAAGGCTTTGTGTCGTTTTTTGTTGATAAAACCGATGGCGGAGAGCTTCCCTTTTTTATAATCGATAACGATACATACGGCTATTCATCGGATTCCTATAAGGGAAGAACAGAAGTCGGGCGGCTTATGCTGGATGAAGATATCCGGTTTATTACGGCACGCGACAGTTATTCGATAGCTTCATATGCGGAAAGTGTTTCCGAGGAAGCCATTGCAATTTGGAGGAATTATGAAAGCGATAAGCTTGCCGTAATTGAAAGCCTTCACGGAGTAAACGGATATGAGTTTTTTTCCGAGGACGGAACGATTCTATACTACTCAAATGCGAGGGAAATGGCAGATAAAGCGAGAAGCCTTTGGCTGAGTTTGAACTTTGCAGGCGAGTATCCGAGCACAGCGAAACCTGTAAGGATCAAGAGACGGAATTATGTGCCTATGTTTCCTCCGTATGATTTTACAAACACTGTCGAAAACGTACGCAAAAAATTCTTAAAGGTTTTTTCGGAAGAATTTACCGATCAAACGTTGAACCGTGCTATTGCTGAGAAGGAATTGATTGAATATAAGGGCGATGTTTATGTAGTTTGTAAGAAACGCAAGGGCGAAGCCTCTTACAACAGCTGTGTGGACTGCGTCCGGAATGAAGGCAACGGAAAATTTACAGTTGTGATTGCTGTGAAAATGCCGCCAAACGGCAATAAGCGCTATGTTGATCTGCCGACGGAGAAAAATGCCGCAGGAGAATTTGTGTTTACGGATTATCCCTACTGGGATAAAAGTGAATGATTCTTTTCCTGTTCAAGAGAAAAAACAAGTCAAAATTTTTTCTCCGCAGCCGGAAAAATTGCTGAATCATCTGATCAGAAACAGGCTTTACGATATGGATTTTTCAGAATCAAGGAGCTGTCGGAGTTCGAAAACGAAAAAATTTATATGCAGAGCAGATATGAAATAATTTGTTTTTACTTTTATTTTTTTATTGGCATTTGTGGGATTTGCTGCCGCAACGGTTAGTGCCGAGAGCCCGGTGAAGCCCGTAATTGAAGGGGAAATGCCGGATTGTTATATGCCTATCGGCAGTGACGGTATTACCCTGTTCACTAATGTCGGTGTAACCGACGGCGGTACGGTAAGCTCCTGTTATACTCGCATCATGAAGTCTGTAAAAGTATAACCCATCTGCCAGCACAACCATCTTGTTGCTTGATTTTATATAGTCATAATTAAAACGCAAGTCCTCACACATCCGGCATTCTTCCTTGAACAGTTCCATAATTTTGTCCGCCATATAGAGTTTATTCCAAATATATGGACCGGTCCATGTTATACTACGAATAGACGGTGCACATGTCAAGACAGAAAGCTGTTCCTCAAATGTTTGAAATACAGTTTTATTGCAAAGCGGTGCTCTGCGATTTTGCAAAACATCCTCTATCTTATTCCGATATTCGCATGCAACAATATCAGCGCATTCACTCTCCATCGTCGCAACCATTTTTGTATAAAACTCAGGGGAAATCTGATCATCTGCGTCAACAAAGCTTATGTATTTTCCTGTAGCTGCACAAACTCCGGTATTACGTGCAGCTGCAATTCCGGAATTGTGCTGATGTATAACAACAACTCTGTCGTCATTCTCCGCAAATCTATCACAAATTGAGTTTGATAAGTCTGTTGATCCGTCATCAACCAATATAATTTGTAAATTTCGATATGTGCTGTTGATAATACTGCCAATACAAGATTCTAAATAACGCGCAGCATTATAAATCGGTACTATTACACTAACCAGACTCATACAATCCTCCAAAGTTCAATTACCACTTACGCTCACTTTTCTTGTGAAACTTCATATACAGCCACTCCGGCATAATTCCCTTAATAAAATGCTTCAAAAAGTCAACTGCAACATATCCATACATGTACCACGGGAACCGAAACAGCTTAAAACCGACATAGGTTACATACACGCCATTCATGCGAGATTTCAAACTTCTGCGTTTTGCAGCTGCGTGGTCATCTCTCATTTTGTAGAGCGGATCGTCCAGATTGTATCCGATATATCCCTTGGCATAAAGTTTGCACCAAAGGTTGACATCCTCGAAACGTAGCATTCGCTTATCTTCGGTATAACCACCTACCGCCTGATATGCCTCTCTGCGAATCATGCAGGGTGCATGGCAATGAACCGGGCTATGCTTGATAAAATCGCGTTTCGTAGGTTTCTCAATGGCATAGCTTCGCCCCCAATCGCCGCTTTCATCGAAGAAAATCATGGGAGTGCTGACGATGGCGTATTCAGGATGCGTGTCCAGAAATGCAGCTTCCTTTTCAAGCCTATTCGGAAGGGAAATATCGTCCCCGTCCATCCGCGCCACATACTCACCGTCAGCCGCCTGCAAACAGCGGTTCAGCGTGTGATTCAGCCCCATATTCCGTTCATTTTGAAGAAGAACGATCTTACCTGACCATCTTTCCTGATACGCTTTCGCCACGTCATAAGTATTATCCGTTGAGCCGTCGTCACACAAAACGAGCTGCCAATCTGAAAAGGTCTGAGCAAGAATTGAGTCGAGAGCCTCCGGCAGCGTTGCCGCGCAGTTATAGATGCCCATGATGATTGAAACCTTTGCCATAGTACACTTCCTTATGCGGTCATCCGCGACCGCAGATAATTCATGATTTGCAGCAGTAGCGCCAGTAGAAATGTCCAACGCTTTTTGCAGAATAAAAAAAACAACTTCCATTTTGCACTGCAATATGAGGTATCCAACTGTGCGAATGCCTCCCTATATAATGGCTTATCCAATATTGCGCGGAGTCGCTGCGACTTTTTCCATATGCTTTCCGTGCCGCTGATTTCATTCAGGCCAAGACCGATCATTCCGCAGGCGACACGGTTCAGGAAAGGCGTATGATATTCATCCGCCCGACTGGAGCCGTCTATATACTTCTGCATGATGCCGTACATAACATCCCACTTTTCCGCAAGATCAGGCTTGTGCTGTGTGGTAATGGACTGTGCATTGGATTTACGGTAGTGATAGAAGCATTTGTTAATGTAGCTGATCTTGCATCCATCAAGAGCATAGAGATTGAAGATTGTATCCTCAGAAGTGCCGACGATCCGCTCGCTGACAAACATCCCTTTACGGGCAAGGTCTGTTTTCATCAAACGCATGCAGAAAGATGAAAGATTATCAACTCGTTGCGGCTCACATAACTCTTCCGTAATCGGGCCCACAATTCGACGGTGCACATGTTTCTCAGATTGTGCTAAACCATAAGAAAAGCTTTGTGAAAATAATGGATTGTGAAGGCTCTTTTGCGGGTACTCCCGGACATATCCGAACATAACGCAGTCGGCATTATCTCTGTGTGCAATATCCAGACAATCCGATATGGTGTTAGTTTCAAGCCAATCATCGCAGTCTATAAAAAGCACATATTCCCCCGTCGCTGCCTCTAACCCTGCTTTGCGTGCAAGTGCAGCTCCTTCGTTTTTCTTATGTATTACTTTTACGCGTGTATCTTTATCGGCAAACAAATCGCAAATCACAGGGCATTTGTCAGGGCTTTCGTCATCCACTAAAACAACTTCGATATTTGAATGGGTTTGCGATAAAACACTTTCAACACATTGTTTAAGATAGTTTTCCGCTCTGTATACAGGAATAACAACCGAAAATTTTTCTGCTTTGGCACTCATTTTCGTCTCCCGAATCTATACTGTCAAAAGTTCAAGTACAAATTGCCACAAACTTATAGCACGATATTGACCGCCGAAATTTTTAGAAACGCCGAATTCATAACAAAAATATCCGAAATAGCACACACAGGCTATCACTGCTATAATCTTTCCCGAACGGATGTCAAATAGTTTTTTTATCATCCACGGCATAGTAATAGCTTGGGCAATTTCAAAATATGCCGCCATTCTTGCATAAAGATTGGCTCCCTGCACCGTTCCTATCATTAAAATCATCGAACTGACAATGCTCATATTGGCAAATAGATTTTCCGTTCGTGATGAGTTGGCAAACAGCCTCCTGCGAAATATCAAAGCGAGCAGTGCCGGTATCCAATAAACGATAACTCGGAGAAAATTAATCTGGTGGCCGTCGAACAGTTCGCTTTCATCAACCAATGCACCGATAGACTGTGCATATCTCATAAAGACGCCGAGCGTCGTATCGTAAGTTGCAATTGCAACAAGCATTGCAGCGAATCCTATCCATGTAACCTTCCCCCACGGTTTTTCGAACAGAAACGGTAAAATTGCAAACATAAACGCGTGAGTATGGAAAAGGATTGCTATTGCAACAAGAAGATAAAACCGCACATATTTTTTTCTTCGGCATACGGGATGCTCAGCAGCAAGAAAAACATCGCAAAGCACTGCTTTAATGCCGCCATATACATAACGTAAGTGCCAATCGAAAAAAAGATCAGCAAACTGAAAGACGGACTTACAGCGTATCGTTTTAATAGTTTAATAACGGCAAAACTGCTCAACAATGCCGGCGGCAGGAAATAAACATGATAGTTCTCAGCAATATCATGGGAAAAAGACTGCCAGAACATAGACAGTGGGTTTCCTGTTAAATCAAGTAATCCTCCATCGGCTAAAAAATCTGACGTGCTCGCTGCCGTTCTCCAGAAAAAAATATAGTTTGCGGTATCATTGTAATTAGTCCGCAGGAACGAAAAGCACGTCATCCACACAATTGCGGCGATCATAAAGATATCCGCTCTGCGCAGCATGAAATGGCGCTTGCCGATCTGAGAGCCTTCCGGCAGCTCAGAGACCGGGTAATAGACTTGTGAGAGGTACATCAGAAAAATGCAGCCCCAATAGAGTAGAATCAGTTGCCGCATCTCAATTCCTCACTGCTTCGGCGATGCCGAGACCGCCGAGTGTCTGTGCCACCGCGATCCGCTTATCAAACTTTTCCTCGACCAGCTTCCGTCCGCTGTAGCCCATTTGTTTTCTTTCTTCGAAGGATTTCTCCGCAAATGCGCGCACGGCGCATATCAGCGCGTCGGTGTCCTGCTTCGGGCAGAGGTAGCCGCTGATGCCGTCATCCACGACCTCGCGGCATCCGGGAATATCGCTTGTAATGAGTGCGCGTCCCATAGCGGCACCCTCCAAAAGCACATTCGACATACCCTCGTGATAAGACGGCAGGACAACGCAATCCGCCGCTTCGTAGAACGAATGAACGTCCGTCTGAAATCCGTGAAACTTGATCACGCCGTCGGCGACCAGACGATCTACCGTCTCTTTGTAAGCATCCTCATAGAAGCCCACTACGTCAAAAGCGACCTTCTCGCCCATCTCCGCTTTCAGCTTCTCTGCTGCGGTGAAGAACTCGTTCACGCCCTTTTCCTTCATAATGCGTCCCACAAACAGAAATCTGCAAACGCCGTCATCCTGCATGGGGACATACGGATACTCGTTCAGGTTGATCCCCGCGCCGGGGAGTACTCTCACCTGACTGTCGGAAACGATATTCCCGTCTGTGAAAAAGCGGGCGTTTTCCTCATTCTCAAAGAAAACCGTATTCGCCTTGCGCAGAGCGCTGCGGTACATCACCGAAACCACGGAAGAAAGCAGCGGCTTTTCAAATGCCGTGCCGAGCCCCTGCACATTCGCAAAGTACAAAATGCCCTTATTCCTGCAGGCGGTGCCCATATAAATATTCGGCTTGATGGAATATGTAATCACGATATCCGGCTCAACATCGTCGAGCATTCTGCTGTACGTTTTAAGCAGTTTCATATCCTTAAACGGATTTATGCTGCGGCGGCTTACATTCGTTTCTATGCATACCGCGCCCATTTCCCGCAGATCGTCCTCATGACCGACAAACGGCGTACTGAGAACGACTTCGTTATCCCGAAGCAGAGCCTCCAGCAGCTCCTTACGGAATCGGTAGAACATATAGGAGTGGTTGGTCACAATCAGAATCTTCATTTTTCAATCTCCGTTTTATGAAGCTCGCCCGTGCCGCCTTCAACCACTCCGTCTCCGCGGAATACCGAAAATGCAGTTCCGAAAAAGCATCTGCAATCAAAAAGAAAACTCATATTCCGCACATACTCGCCGTCAAGACTGGCTTTGTCATCGATCTCCAACTCATCGCGTCCGCAGATCTGCGCCCATCCGGAAAGCCCCGGCTTTATATCGTTTGCGCCGTATCTGTCGCGTTCCTCGAGCAGATCGTACTGGTTCCACAGCGCCGGGCGCGGTCCGATAACGCTCATATCGTTTTTCAGAATATTGATCAGCTGAGGAATCTCGTCAAGCGAGGTCTTGCGCAGAAAGCGCCCCACGCGCGTAATATACTGATCCGGATTTTCAAGAAGATGTGTAGGCGTATCGTGCGGAGTGGACATTTTCATGCTGCGGAATTTATAAAGATTAAAATGCTTTTTGCGTATGCCGACCCTTTTCTGCGTAAAGAAAACAGGCCCCGGATCGTCGATCTCAATGGCAGCAATAATGATCAGAAACAGCCACGACGACAGAATCAGCCCGACAAAAGAAAGCACGATGTCAAGTATCCGTTTGATATAACGAAGGTGACTCTGCGTTATTTCCTCCGCCGTTTCCTCCGTCGGGAGGGATCGCTTCATGCGCAGCCTGCGAACGGCTTATCACATTACAACACGCTTTGATTCCCGCAGCTTCACGGAAATCGGCACAAGGTGCGGAAATACAAAAAGACGGCTGAGCCGCAGCATTGACTCAGTCGCCTTTTTCATTTTATTTTACTTTTTACGCACACGACCGTGCTTATGCACCGATCTTGTTGAAAGCCTTGGTGAACTGGCTCTTCTTGCGCGCAGCGGCATTCTTGTGCATGATGTTGTGCGCAACTGCCTGATCGACCTTCTTTACGGCAGCCTTGTATGCAACTGCGGCAGCAGCCTTGTCTCCGGTCTGGCATGCAGCGTCAAACTTCTTTATGAGAGTTTTGAGCTGAGACTTGAACATTCTGTTGCGAAGGTTTTTAGCTTCTGCGATCTTTACACGCTTCTTTGCGGATTTAATATTCGGCATCCTCGTATCCCTCCTTTTCAAATGATCAAAACGCCGACGCCTGAGAGGGTGCGTCTGCGCGGTTGCTTTTATACCTTGTTATCATATCATACCGCAAGCGAAAATGCAAGTGTTTTTTCGGAATTTTTTTGATTATTTGCGAAGGATTTTTGATTTTTTGCATCCGCCGTCCGCTCGGGGAGCATTCGGAGCACGGTGCGGCTCCGCCGTGCCGATTTGCCGCCGAAAAACACGAAAGTGGGAGCAGACACGGATTTTCGGAATAAAAAACGGCGTCAGGTAATATAAAATTTACAGAACCCGGGGCGAAAAGGTAACAAGTACGGTGTTAAGATAATCATATAATTGTTCCGGATAAAAAAGATTTTTCGGAGGTCGGTATGCGATTAAGAGAAAAAATACTCAGATTCATGTACGGTCGCTACGGTTTCGGATACGGAGCGGCTGATAAGCTCAATTATTTTTTGATCGGTTCTTACTTTTTCCTTATAATTCTCAGCTTTGTCCTGTCGCTTTTCGGTGTACCGAAAGCGGTCTCGACCGTGATCTATATCTTAGGCTACGCCGTAATGATATGGCTGTTCTTCCGTATGTTTTCCAAAAACATCGCTGCGCGTCAGGCGGAAAACCGCCGTTTTCTGAAAATATGGAATGATGTTTCCAGCGAATTCCGTTACTTCGGAAGAAAGCTGAAGGAAATAAAGACAAACCGATTCCGCCGCTGCCCCTCGTGTCATGCACAGCTGCGCCTTCCGATAAAGCGGGGGACGCACACCGTTGTATGCCCCGCATGCAAGCGGCGCTTTGACGTACACATCTTATTCTGAACGCCGCACGGCAAAATACACCGAAAGGAGTGCGCCGCCGTTATTTTTGCGGCGGGCAGATTCTTCAAATGGAATATATCGAATTCCGCAACGTATGCAAATATTATCACATGGGAGACACTACGATAGCCGCCGCAGATCATATATCGTTTTCCGTTGCAAAAGGCGAGCTTTGCGTAGTGGTGGGACCGAGCGGAGCCGGCAAAACGACCCTTCTGAACATGCTCGGCGGAATGGACAACTGCGACGAGGGTGAGATATACCTCGACGGAGCCGAGATCAGCTCATACGGGAAGCGGGAGCTTACCGACTACCGCCGCTATGACGTAGGATTCGTGTTCCAGTTTTACAATCTCGTGCAGAATCTGACAGCTCTCGAAAACGTCGAGCTTGCGGCGCAGATCTGCAAGGAGCCTCTCGATGCCGCCGAAACGCTCGATTCCGTAGGGCTGTCGGACAGAAAAAACAACTTTCCCGCTCAGCTTTCCGGCGGAGAGCAGCAGCGCGTTTCCATAGCGCGTGCGCTTGCAAAAAATCCGAAGCTCGTTCTTTGCGACGAGCCGACGGGAGCGCTCGACTACAACACCGGAAAAACGATCCTGAAGCTTCTCCAGGACACCTGCCGCAGCACCGGGAAAACGATAATCATAATAACCCACAACTCCGCGCTCTGCAAAATGGCGGACCGTGTGCTTCACGTTAAAAACGGAAAAGTCGTAAAAACGGAGGTAAATCCTTCGCCGACCCCGGTGGAAGAGATCGAGTGGTAATGAAAAACGCATACACGAAATTCAAGATAAGGTCTCTGCGGGGATCGCTCACGCGCTTTCTCTCGATAATGGGGATCGTGCTTCTCGGGGTCGGATTTCTCTCGGGTCTTCTTGCGACGACACCGGATATGCGCCTCACCACCGACACCTATTACGACCGTCTGCGCCTGTTCGATCTCGATGTAAAAAGCACGCTCGGACTTACCGATGAGGATATCGAAGCAATATCGGCACTTCCCGGCGTTGCCGACACGATGCCCGTATATTCGACCGATATCGTGATGGATACAGACACGGCTTCGTATGCCACACGCATATATGGTTACTCGCTCGCAAACGATTCCTCGACGCTCAACAATTTCGAGCTGCTTGAGGGGCGCATGCCCGAGAACGTGAACGAATGTCTGATCGCCGCTCCGAACGGATACACAACGACCCACAGCCTCGGCGAGCATTTCGTAATATCCCCGGATAACAAGGATTACGAAAACATTTCCGACACATATGCCGAAACGGAAGTGACCGCAGTCGGAATCGTCCGCTCGCCCTACTATATTTCGGTCGAAGCCGAGCCGACGACAGTCGGAAACGGCAGCATATCGGTGATCATGTATGTTTTTCCCGAGTTTTATTCGCTTGACGTGTACACCGACATGTTCCTGCTTGTCGAAGGCGCCGCCGAGCTTGATACATATTCCGACGCCTATTCTTCGGCGGTCGGAGAGATCGCCGACCGAATCAGAGAAATTGCGGGCGAAAGATGCGACATAAGATATAACGGAATCGTCGCCGATGCCGAAGATGAGATCGCACAGGCAAAGGATGAGCTTGCCGACGCCGAAGCGGAAGCGAAAGAAAAGCTGCAGTCGGCGCGCGACGAGCTTGACCGTGGCCGCAGCGAGCTTGAAAGCGCGAAAGATACCGTCCGAGAAGGCGAAATCGAAATTTCAAAAGCCGATGATGAGATCGCCGACGGACGGCGCGCTCTCGACGAAGCGCGCAAGCAGTACAGCGACGGAAAAACGGCGCGCGACGCGGCGGAGGAAGAGCTTGAGAAAGCGAAGGAAGCCCTTGCCGCAAAAATCGCGGCTGCTTCATCCGTCGGGCAGGCTGTGCCCTCCCCCGAGCAGCTTGCAGAGCTTGAGAAAGCGAAAAATGAGATTCAGTCTGCCGAAAGTAAGCTTACCGCCCGGAAAGCCGAGCTTGACAAAGCGCGTGAAGAGATAGACAGAAAATCCGCCGAACTCGATGCGGCGGAGGTCACCGTCAGCGAAAAGCGCGCAGAGCTCGATGACGCGCTCGCAAAGATATCCGAAAACGAACAGAAGATCGCCGACGGCGAGGCGGAATACGAAAAATCCCGCGCTGATGCAGAAGCGGAGCTTGATGAAGGAAGGCAGAAGATCGCCGATGCGGAAGCGGAAATTGCGAACATAAAGAAGCCGCAGTGGTATGTCACCGACCGCGAGGACACGGTCTCGTTCGCAAGCTACAAATCAAATTCCGAAAAGATTCACGCGATCGCAAAAGTATTTCCGGTATTCTTCTTCGTTGTCGCCGCGCTCGTCGCGCTCACGACAATGACGAGAACCGTCGAGGAGGACCGCGTTCAGATAGGCACGCTGAAAGCGCTCGGCTATACGAAAGGAAAAATCCTTTCGTATTATCTCGGCTACAGCCTCTCCGCAACGCTTATCGGTTCGTTTGCGGGAGCTTTCCTCGGATTTATAACACTGCCGTCGGTCATTGCAAACGCTTACGGCATGATGTACACGCTCCCGCCCGTTCAGACGCCCATACGGTGGGAATATGTTCTGACCGTGATACCGATCGCGGTGCTCACGACTACGCTTGCGACTCTTTGGGCATGCCTGCACGAGCTTTCGGAAAAGCCGTCCCAGCTCATGCGTCCCCGCGCTCCCAAGTCCGGCAAACGCATACTGCTTGAGTACATCACGCCGATATGGCGCCGCCTCGGCTTCATAAAGAAGGTCACGGCGCGCAACATTTTCAGATACAAGAAAAGGCTGTTCATGACGGTGGTCGGCGTTGCGGGATGCACCGCGCTCCTCGTCTGCGGATTCGGGCTGCGCACATCAATAAACGCAATCGTGGACAAGCAGTTCGGTGAAATCTACAACTACAATCTCACCGTATATCTCTCCGACGAAAACGCAGCCTCCGACGATTCCGTGATTCACGAGCTTGTCGCATCGGACAATACCGAGAAATACTTCTCCGCTCACACGGAGAGCGCCGATGTATTCTTCGGCGGAAAAAGCCTTGACATGAATCTGCTTGTTCCGGAGGATTCGTCAAAGCTCAAGGAATGCATCAATCTGCGCGAACGCAAAAGCGGACGGGACGTGCCCTTCGGCGACGACGGGATAGTGCTGACCGAAAAGCTTTGCGAAAAGCTCGGCATATCGGTCGGCGACACGGTCGAAATACGGAATGCGGACGGTTTCACCGCGGATTTCACGGTGAGCGGAATATGCGAAAACTACGTTTCGGCGTATGCGTTCATCCCCGTAAAGCAATACGAAGAAAAATTCGAAAGCACCCCCGAATATCTTCAGCTTTTTCTCCGTGTGAAGGACGATTCGCAGGAAATGCGCGAACAGCTTTCCTCGCAGATTCTGAAAAGCGAAAACGTGCGCATGGTAAGCTTCACGCAGACAATACGCGAAAGCTTTGAAAATCTCGTAAAAAGCATAAACTACATCGTATTTGTCCTTATCGCCGCCGCAGGTGCGCTCGCAGTGATCGTAGTGTACAATCTTACGAACATCAACATCTGCGAGCGCAAAAAGGAGCTTGCGACCATAAAGGTGCTCGGCTTCCACGACGGAGAATCCGCATCCTATATATACCGTGAGACATCGGTGCTGTGCATCCTCGGAATACTTGCCGGATTCGTATTCGGAGTTTTCCTTCACTCGTTTGTGGTGCGCACAGCTGAGGTTGACGCCGTGATGTTCGGGCGCAGTCTGACATGGCCGAGCTTTGTGCTCGCCGCGCTCATGACCGCCGTATTCACGGCGCTTGTCGATCTCGTCATGCTTCCGAAACTCAACTCGATAAGCATGGTCGAATCGATGAAAGCGAACGACTGAATACCGGATCGCGGAGCATACGAAAAGTGCCGCGCTCCGCCGCCCCGCTTGCCCCTTTGCAAACCGATAAAAAGAGCTGTGCAGCCGCACAGCTCTTTTTGTACCCCGTAAAATATTTAGTAAGGTTTCGTCAGAAATTCTCGTTGCTGTTCTGGTTCTGATTCTGATTCTTGGACTGATCCTTGTTCTGCTGGTTCTTGCTCTGATTCTGGTTCTGATCTTTGCTCTGATTCTGGTTCTGATTCTGATTCTTGTTATCCATCGTTTTACTTCCTTTCATTTTTCGGAAAAAGCCGTATTAATTAAAAGGGTACAGGGATATTATTTCTTCTTTTGATTCAAATATTCACTGCTTTAATAAAATCAGTCAAAGAATCTCACCGCTTCGCAGACGATCTGCGCGCATCCCGCGCGGTCAACGCTCGCCGAAACGTTGCAGTACGGATCGAGTATCCCGTTTTCCGTCAGCGCGCAGACATCGCGGTAAGCCCATTCGGGCACGTCTGCACTCAATGATTTTGTGCCGTCGCTTTCAAGTCCGATGATCCTGTTGAGGATGACCGCCGCCTGAGCGTACGTTATTTCCTCGTCCCCGCGGAAATACATTCTTCCGCCCTCGTTTACCCCGGATACTATTCCGAGAGACTTCGCCGCGCTGACATATCCGCGGTGCTTTTCGGGGATCGCATCGGTATCGGCAAAGCCCGCGTCCGACGACGAGGGTATATTTCCCGCGCCGAAAGCATCCATTGCGCACACGAGAAATTCAAGACGGCTCACCTTTTCGGACGGGTCGAACAGCATTTCGTTCCCCACGCCCTCCTTTGCGTCCATTATTCCCTCGGAGACAAGGCTGACCGCCGCGGCATAGCCGGGGTATCCCGCCATGTCGGAAAAGACTATCTCGGAATCGGACTTCTCGATTTTCAGCGAAACCTCGGATTCGGCGGAATAATTACCGTAGGAATCGCACGCGCGGTACGAAAACGAATCCGTGCCCGACGCTCCCGAATAGGGCGTGTATTCGTACTTTCCTGCGGCGCTGTCGAGCGTCACAAGCCCTTTCGCGGGATACTCGGTGATTTCGTATCTGAGCTCATCTCCCTCGGGATCGGATGCGTGAAGATATCCGGCGCAGGATATCGCGCTTTTCGTCCATGTCTGCACGCTCTCATCGGCATTCGGGGCAAAATTCACTTCCTTGCTGAATTTTATACTGCACGATGCGGTGTACGAATCGTCAAACGTAAAAGTAAACGATGCATTCTCGCAGGAATCCGAAGGGGTGAACGAAAGCGATCCGAGCGAAGAGGAGCCGATCTCCTGCCCCACGCACACCGCCGTATTTCCGAGCTTGAGAAGCCCCGATGCGTCATCCGGCAGCGAAAGCACCGTCACGGAGAAATCGCCGTTAAGACGGTAGGCATCGGAAAAGTCCGTTTTCTCGAACACTACCGAATTCCCACGCACGGCGGACACGGTCATTCCGGCGGACGCCGAAATCACCTCAAGTCCGGGGGAAATCTGCGAAGTAGAAGCAAGCGATGCCGACACACTCAGGCAAAGAAGCAGCGCGACCGATATCAGCGCCATAATGTAGGTAATGGTTTTCATATTAAGCCTCCGAGCAAAAATTCCGGTAGTAGATACTATGCGCGAGCGTTACCATTTATTCTTTGAGGAGTATGCGCCCGACGCGAATACAGCACTCGATAGCGCGTTCAAATTCCGGAGATTGCGCAGAGTGCATATCGAACCTAGCATTGCAGTCGTGCCGGAGATGCATATTGCAGTAATACCGGATAACTGATGCCGCATATTGACGCGAAAAAGCCGCCGAAAGCCGCCCGTCAAACGGGCGGTGAACGTGAGGTGAGCGTAAGGTATGCACAAGAGTTTAACCCCGCCGCCCAAGCCGCGCTTCAATCATACAATTTCACGTCGGATCCCCACGAAAGCAAAAGAAAAGGGCTTAAAAAGCCCTTTTCGATTTGTTTATGAAGTTTTTACTTACGCTTTTGCAGCCTCTTCAACCGCAACCGCGCAGGCAACCGTAGCGCCTACCATCGGGTTGTTGCCCATTCCGATAAGTCCCATCATCTCAACGTGAGCGGGAACAGAGGACGAGCCTGCGAACTGAGCGTCGGAGTGCATACGTCCCATGGTGTCGGTCATTCCGTAGCTGGAGGGTCCTGCCGCCATGTTATCGGGATGGAGAGTACGTCCGGTACCGCCGCCGGATGCAACGGAGAAGTACTTGAAGCCGTTCTCAACGCACCACTTCTTGTAGGTGCCTGCAACGGGATGCTGGAAGCGTGTCGGGTTGGTGGAGTTTCCGGTGATGGATACGCCGACCTTCTCAAGCTTCATGATCGCAACACCCTCGGGAACGTTATCGGCGCCGTAGCAGCGGACAGCCGCACGGGGACCGTTGGAGTAAGCGGTCTCGCTGACGATCTTGACTTCCTCGGTGTAGGGATCGAACTCGGTCTTTACATAGGTGAAGCCGTTGATTCTCGAAATAATGAAGGCTGCGTCCTTTCCGAGACCGTTAAGGATAACGCGGAGAGGCTTCGTGCGGACCTTGTTTGCGTTGAGTGCGATTTTAATCGCGCCTTCGGCAGCCGCAAAGGACTCATGTCCCGCGAGGAAGCAGAAGCAGTCGGTCTCCTCGGAAAGGAGCATTGCTCCGAGGTTTCCGTGTCCGAGACCAACCTTGCGGTTCTCGGCAACGGAGCCGGGGATGCAGAAGGACTGAAGTCCGATACCGATAGCGGCAGCCGCGTCGGATGCCTTGGTGCAGCCCTTCTTTACGGCGATAGCCGTACCTACGGTATAAGCCCATACTGCATTCTCGAAGCAGATAGGCTGTGTCTCACGAACGATCTTGTCGCAGTCGATACCCGCCTTGACGGTGATATCCTTGCATTCCTCGATGGAGGAAATACCGTATTCGCAAAGAACGGCATTGATCTTGTCGGCGCGTCTCTCGTAATTTTCAAAAAGTGCCATTATGTCTTTCCTCCTTACTGCTTGCGGGGATCAATGTACTTGGCAGCTTCAGCGAAGCGTCCGTACGTGCCCATTGATTTTTCGTATGCGGTCTGGGGATCGTCGCCCTTCTTGATGAAATCGGTCATCTTGCCGAGGGATACGAACTCGTATCCGATCACCTGATCGTCCTCGTCAAGAGCCATACGGGTAACATAGCCCTCTGCCATCTCGAGGTAACGGACGCCCTTTGCGCGGGTGCCGTACATCGTTCCGACCTGAGAGCGGCTTCCCTTTCCGAGATCCTCAAGTCCTGCGCCGACGGTAAGACCGTTCTCGGAGAAAGCGGACTGAGTGCGTCCGTAAACGATCTGGAGGAAAAGCTCACGCATAGCGGTATTGATCGCATCGCAGACGAGGTCGGTATTGAGCGCCTCAAGAATGGTCTTGCCGGGAAGAATCTCCGCTGCCATAGCGGCAGAGTGGGTCATTCCGGAACATCCGATGGTCTCAACGAGAGCCTCCTCGATAACGCCGTCCTTTACATTGAGCGAAAGCTTGCACGCGCCCTGCTGAGGTGCGCACCAGCCCACACCGTGGGTAAAACCGGAAATGTCGGAGATCTGCTTTGCCTGTATCCACTTGCCCTCTTCGGGAAGCGGAGCCGGACCGTGGTTGGGGCCCTGGGCGACACAGCACATCTGTTCAACTTCAGCAGAATATGTAATGCTCATAAAAAACTCCTTCTCAAGAAACTTTTTTGTCATCTGTTATTATACAATATACGCTGTGGAAAAACAATAGAAAAAGCGCAGAAAACGATAAAAATTTACATTGAAAACACCCGCATTATCACGTCGGCGTCTTACGGCGAAAAAATATGCATATAATATACATGAATTTTACGAAGTGCAATTGAATAAATATCACCGATATGATATAATATCTGCATTATAAGATTTTTACTTCGCCGCACTGTTTTATCGGCAAGAATTTGTCGTGCAGTGCGCCGCCGAGGGATTCGACCGAACACCGTTCGCCCGGCAGATCGAAAGGAATATCAAATGAGAAGAACAAAAATAGTATGCACACTCGGACCGTCCTCAAACAGCGAATACGTTCTCCGCGAAATGCTTCTTGCGGGCATGAACATCGCGCGCCTCAATTTTTCGCACGGAAGCCATGACGACCACGCAAAAAACATAGAGACCTTCCGTCGCATAAGAGACAGTCTCGGTGTTCCAGCCGCGATAATGCTCGATACGAAGGGACCCGAGATACGACTCGGCGAGATTATCGGAGGCAGTGCAACCCTGAAGGAAGGTGAGACCTTCATTCTCACCGCGCGCGATATCGAAGGAAGCGAAAAGGAAGTCTCCGTGACATACAAGCCCCTTGCGACGGAGCTCAAGGAAGGCGATATGGTCCTCATCGACGACGGAAGAATCTCGCTCAGAGTAACCGGGCTGACCGACACCGATGTGATCACAAAGGTCGAGATCGGCGGCAAGATATCGACTCACAAGGGAGTCAACATCCCCAACGTAAGCCTCGATATGCCGTATATCAGCAAGCAGGATGCCTCCGACCTCCTTTTCGGAATCGAACAGGGAGTGGATTTCGTCTCGGCATCGTTCGTGCGCAAGAAGGAAGACGTCATAGAGCTCCGCCGTTTTCTCGATTATCACGGCGGTCACGATATAAAAATAATCTCAAAGATCGAAAACATCCAGGGTGTGATGAACTTTGACGAGATCCTCCGCTATTCCGACGGAATCATGATCGCGCGCGGAGACATGGGCGTCGAGATCGAATACGAAAAGCTCCCCGGAATCCAGAAGCGCTTCATCCGCGAATGCTATCAGGCGGGCAAAATGGTTATCTGCGCCACACAGATGCTTGAATCGATGATAACAAGCTCGACTCCGACCCGTGCGGAGATCACGGACGTCGCGAATGCCGTCTTTGACGGCGCATCCGCGATCATGCTGTCGGGCGAGACGGCAATGGGTGCGCATCCCGTGCTCGTGATCAAGGTAATGGCTAAGATCGCGGAGCAGGCGGAGCGCGATGCGATCGAACTCGGCGCGTACAGAAACATGCATTACGAGATCGACTACGCCGACACGACAAACGCAATCTGCGACGCCGCCTGTACAACAGCCCGCGATATTAAGGCGGCGGCAATCATCGCCGTGACCAAATCGGGCGCAACCGCACGCCGCGTATCGAAATTCCGTCCCACCCAGGCGATTATCGCCGCGACGCCGAGCGAAAAGACTTTCCATCAGCTCTCGCTCTCATGGGGCGTATTCCCCGTGCTTTCACTTCCGCAGGACGACACCGACCGTCTTTTCCGTCATGCGGTCGATTGCGGAAAGAAGCTTGAGCTGATCCATTCCGGCGAAAGAGTCGTCATAACGGCGGGAGTTCCGCTCAACATTGCCGGCACGACAAACATCATCAAGGTCCAGACCGTAGACAGCTACTGATGCTCTCTGCCGCCGCATCGACGGATGCGGCGGCTTTTTTATCCGTGTACCGTTTCCGACAGCGTAAAAAGAGGCAATCCCGCGCGGGATGGCCTCTTTTCTTTGTCTCGGAGCGAAAACTTACTCGCTGAGATCCTGAACGTATATTGTGCGTACCGAGTTGTCGTCGGACGCTGCGGGAGCGGGTGCTTCCGCAGGAACGGGATTGTCGCGCGCCTCGAGGAATTTCGCAGCCACCTGCGGGAAGAGCGCATACGAAAGAACGTCCTCTTCCGATTTTGCAAGTCCCTTTGATTCCTCGCGGTACTTCTCAAGCTCGGGAGCAATGAGATCGGCGGGACGGCAGGTTATGACCTCGGCATTGCCGATCGCCTTCTTGCGCACCTCTTCGTTTACGGGAGCGGGAAGCTGTCCGTACTCTCCGCGGAGAAGTCCCTTTGACTCCTTAGTGACCATCTTGTAACGCTCGCCGGCAAGCACGTTGAGGACTGCCTGAGAGCCGACGATCTGGCTCGTCGGAGTTACAAGAGGCGGATATCCGAAGTCCTTTCTCACGCGCGGAACTTCCTCGAGAACATCGTAATATCTGTCCTCGGCATTCGCCTGCTTGAGCTGCGAAATAAGGTTGGAAAGCATTCCGCCGGGAACCTGATAAAGAAGGGTGTTCGTATCAACGTTAAGCACCTTGGGATCAAGGAAGCCTTCCTTCTTCAGCTTCTCGGCAACCTTGCGGAAGTGGACGGCAGCCTCGGACAGCTTTGCAAGATCAAGTCCGGTGTCGCGCTCGTCTCCCTTGAGGGTTGCGACGAGAGCTTCCGTGGAGGGCTGAGAAGTGCCGTTTGCAAGAGGCGAAAGCGCACAGTCAACTATATCGACGCCAGCGAGCACCGCCATGAGATACGTCATATCTCCGGTACCCGTCGTGTTGTGCGTGTGAAGGTGGATCGGCACGCTGATCTTTTCCTTCAGCGCCTTCACAAGCTTGAAAGCGTCCTTCGGAAGGAGGAGGTTTGCCATATCCTTGATGCAGATAGTATCGGCGCCCATCTCCTCAAGCTGCCCTGCAAGGGCAACGAAGTAATCGTTATCGTGAACGGGGCTTACCGTGTAGCTGATCGCGGCTTCACATATGCCGCCGTATTTTTTCGTTGACTTCATCGCCTGTGCGATGTTGCGGGGATCGTTGAGCGCGTCGAATATACGGATCACGTTGATTCCGTTTTTGATTGAGAGGCGAACGAATTCGTCAACCACATCGTCGGAATAGTGCTTGTATCCGAGAAGGTTCTGACCGCGCAGAAGCATCTGAAGCGGAGTTTTCGGCATTGCCTTTTTAAGGAGGCGCAGTCTCTCCCACGGATCCTCTCCGAGGAAGCGCATGCACGAATCGAAGGTTGCGCCGCCCCAGCATTCGAGCGACCAATATCCGATATCGTCGAGTATCGGGCATGCGGGAAGCATATCCTCAACTCTCATTCGCGTTGCAGCCTGAGACTGATGCGCGTCACGGAGTATGGTATCGGTTATGAAAAGCTTTTTTTCAGACATAATGTTTCCTTTCAGTTAATATCAGCCGAACAGGGCTATAAGCACGCCTGCCGCGATAGCCGAGCCGATAACTCCCGCAACGTTCGGACCCATGGCATGCATGAGAAGGAAGTTCGAGGGGTTCTCTTTCTGACCTACGACCTGTGATACGCGCGCAGCCATCGGAACTGCGGAAACTCCGGCGGAGCCGATAAGCGGATTGATCTTGTTTTTCAGGAAGAGGTTCATGAACTTTGCAAGGAGGACTCCGCCCGCGGTACCGAAGCCGAATGCGATAACACCCATAACGATGATCTTGATGGTGTCAAGAGAGAGGAAGGTGGCAGCGGTGGCAGTCGCACCGACGGAAATTCCGAGGAAAATAGTTACGATGTTCATGAGCTCGTTCTGAACGGTCTTGGAAAGGCGGTCGCAGACGCCGCATTCCTTGAGCAGGTTACCGAGCATAAGAGAGCCGACAAGCGGAGCTGCGGAAGGAACGAGAAGCGAAACGAAGATCGTTACGACAAACGGGAACGCGATCTTCTCCTTGCGCGATACGGGGCGAAGCTCCTTCATCACAATCTGACGCTCGGCCTTGGTGGTAAGCAGCTTCATTATCGGAGGCTGAATTACGGGCACGAGAGCCATGTAGGAGTAAGCCGCGACGGCGATCGGTCCGAGAAATTCGGGAGCAAGCATTGAGGTGACGAAAATCGCGGTAGGACCGTCGGCACCGCCGATGATACCGATCGAGGACGCGACCTTATCGGTAAATCCGAGAAGTCTTGCGCCTGCAAAGGTCATGAAAATTCCGAGCTGAGCGGCAGCACCGAGAAGAAGACTCTTCGGATTTGCGATCAGCGGACCGAAGTCGGTCATTGCGCCGACGCCGATAAAGATAAGGCAGGGGTATATTCCGAGTTTGACGCCGAGGTAGAGATAGTCGATAAGACCCGCGGTGATATCGCCGCCTCCGCCGAACAGATCCCAATGCACATGACCGCCGGCAAAGAGCTGTTCATGGAACATCTCGGCTCCGGGAAGGTTCGTGAGCAGCATTCCGAAGGCTATCGGAAGCAGCAGCAGCGGCTCAAACTTCTTTACAATCGCAAGATACATGAGGACAAGCGAAATTGCGATCATGATAAGACACTTCCAGTTTCCGTCCGCAAAGAAGCGAACGAAACCTGTCTGGTCAATAAAATTCATAATGTATTCCATCAGAAAACCTCCCCGAGGTCAAGAAATGGTGCAAAGAGCTTCGCCGGTCTGAACGGATGCTCCGTTGGTCACGCTGACAGAACTTACGGTGCAGTCTCTGGGAGCCATGATCTCGTTTTCCATCTTCATCGCTTCAAGTACAAAGAGGACATCGCCCTTCTTCACGGAATCTCCCGCCTTTACATTTACGGAGAGGATCGTGCCGGGCATGGGAGCGCTTACATTCTCGCTTCCGGCTGCGGCAGGAGCTGCTGCCGGTGCGGGAGCTGCCGCGGGCGCGGAAGCCTGCGCGGACTTCACCTCGGACTCATCTGCGACCTCGAGGGTGATCTCGTACATTGTACCGTTTACGTTAACTTTGTATTTCTTCATGATTTTATCCTTTCGGCTTTATAAATTCAGATTTTCTTGAATGACGTGATCTTTATCGCAGATACGTCTTTTCCGAGCTCTTCGGCAAGGGCTGCGGATACCGCGGCAATCATCTCGCGGCGCTTTTCGGGGGTAAGCTCGGAGGCGGGAGCTGCGGGCGCGGCTGCTGCTCCGGCATACTGAGAAATTGCTTCAGTCTTGCTGCCGGATTCCATTGCGCGAATGATCGCACTCGCCGCCATGCAGATAAGAATTATGCATATAAGTCCCACAAATACTATTCCCATTCCCATGAGACATACGAAATAAATAGGCATTTCTTTGTTCCTTTCACTGAATATTTCTATATGGACCGCCTACGCGGTGAAGCAGACATGAGAGGGAAAAACGAGAAAAAAACGGAAAGTCGGAAAAATCAGAACCATTTTCCCTCATTCTACATTATATATGATTGTACATGCATTTTCAAGATTATACCGCCAAAAAAGTGAAAATAATTTTTATAATTTTTCCTTTTGCGCACTGCGGGCGGACAAAGGACAGTTCTCCGGGATCCCGTGCGTCTAAAGAAGCACAGATACCGTACGTTTTGCGGAATTTTCACGAACGGAATGCAAGGATAATTTTCTCCCGAGGCTTGACAAAAAACGGAATCGGTGATAAAATAAATCCGTAGATGGGCAGGGTTAATTCATCGGTAGAATACTTGGTTCCCAACCAAGACAGGCGGGTTCGATTCCCGTACCCTGCTCCAGCAAAAAAGCACTGCGCGGCAGTGCTTTTTTGAGTTTTGCGTACAGCATGATGCCGACACGGATATGCACTCCGCACGTTTCTGCACGGGCTGACATTTCGCATTAATACAAATCTCCTTCGTTAATTTACCGTGCGCTGACTCTGTCCCGGGAAGATTCGTATGAGCTTTCTATTCATGACGCGCTTGAAATATCGCCCGCATACAAAAGCCGTGAATGCATATGCATTCACGGCTTTTAGACTATAATCCGACCTTCTAACCTATCACGACGGGACCGTCCCCGACCGTCGCCGTTTCTTCGCTCCATCCGTTCAGGCTGCACAGCGTCTGACGGCACGAAGAATATTTCTTTGCAATATCCCACACGCGCTCGCCCGTTTCGGGGAAATAAATTTTCAGCGCGCTGTCGTGCTTTTTCGGCTTCGAATGATCTATGACAACATTCCCGATGCACTTCACCTTTCTTCTGTCAAGCGCAAAAACGCTTATCGAAAGCTCGGCACTCGCCTCTATCTCCTTATCGCCGGGTCTCGCGCCGACATCGACGACCGACACGTTCGCGTGCCACACCGGGTCGGAGATATCCGTATCAGGAATATCCGCGGAAACGGTAAACGGGAATTTCCCTTCCTCGGGATACACCTCGCCGTCTCCAGCGATCGCAGCCTGCATTCCGACGCTTCCAGTCAGCGTCATCCGCCCGTCCGAAAAATCGATCTTCTCGCAAACCGCATCGGCGCTCATTCCCGTCACATATTCGCCCGTCGAAGATGCCGAACGTCGTTTTACCCCGCCGCTTGCCGTGAGATGGAGGACCGAGCATTTGATCGGTGCGTACATTTCGAATTCGCCGAATGTCTCCTGCGTATCATATGAGGTCGAATAAACATCTGTGCAGAGCGATACCTCTTCCGGTCTCATACACTCGCCTTCAATGTCATATTCCACCGTATAGGAAAGTCCGCCCTCCTCCTGAGTGACCGATACGGATGCCGCGCGTCCGCAGGCGCATGCGGCATCGCCGCTCTGCGCGGAGGGTACGTCGATCTCCTCCTCAAACGGCTCCTTCGCCCTCAGCATGATGTAGAGTCCGTCCTCGCCGACGCATTGGACAAACGCTACCGCCTCGGCTCTGACTTTTATCTTTCCGTCGGCGGCGTGCGCATCGATAATGTTTATCGCCGCGTCGGCGCTGAGCGGCTTCACGCTGCCGTTTGTGCGCAGCATTCCGCCGACCTCACCGTTGACCGCGCCCGAAAAGCGCCTCACGGTAGTGTGCTTTTCGCTGAGCTTCTCAAGAGAGAGCGTATCCTCGGCGCCCGGCTTCTGCCCGTTTTCGTCGCTGTATTTCTCATCCGTTTTTATGCGCATATCGCCGAAAACGCGGACTTTGAGATGCGCTTTAAGAGAGAGCTTGCGTGCATCGGTCGCGCGGGCGCCCGAAGAATCCACGGTGCAGTCCGTATATATCTCTCCCGGCAGCGCATTTTCCGGACACTCCGGCAATTCAACCGGAACGGAATAGGCAACCGTAAACGGGACTGCGGCAAGCGTTCTGTCCTCGCCGAGATACGTTACAATAAAAGAAACCGCTCCGTCGCACTCGACCGTATTCCCGGACATGAACTTTCCCTCCGGGATAACCCTTGCGCTGACCGAAACAATGCGCCGCACCTCGGGATAGTAATCCGCAAGTGAGATTTCCTCCGACACCTCGTCCGATACGGTTATATCGCAATACGGCACCGTAACGGCACTCTTCTCGGGTGTCATAAGCTGTGGTATGTTCTGCTTATCCATATTTCCTCCGCCGAATCTTTGGTTTAAGGCAGCGGCGCACGATCTACCGGGGTGCCGAGAAACGCTGCCTTAATTCGTTTGTTAGATAATATGAAAAGCTCACGGCGATTATGACAAGCCGCCCGCTGTCCGAAAAGCAGCGGATACCGCACCTTCGGTGCGAAAGACCGCCGCGCCGCGCGAAGTCCCGAAAAAGGAAAGAGACGCGGATGATTCCGCGTCTCACGGCAGATATTCAAGCTTCTTCGTGCGGGATGCCGTAATGTATTTTCTCAACCTTTCCGCCACGCATATACACGCGGGGAACGCGCTTCGTTATGCCGCAGACAAGCTCGTATCCGATCGTCTGTGCGACCGTCGCCACGTCGTCGGCGAAAATCTCCTCTTCGCCGTCACGCCCGAACAGCGTTGCGACATCCCCGACTTCGGTTTCCGGAATATCCGAAACATCGGCCATAAGCTGATCCATGCAGATCCTGCCGATGATCGGAGCCTTTTTTCCGTGTATGAGCACCTGCGCCTTATTCGAGATGATACGCGGAACTCCGTCCGCATATCCCGCGCACACCGTTGCGACCCTTCGGCGGCAGTCCGCGGTATATGTACAGCCGTAGCTGACACTGTCCCCCGCCTCGATCGTCTTGACATGACCGACACGGGCTCTGAGCGACATCGCGGGGCGAAGTGTCCTTATCTTTTCCATATCGACCTCGTATGAAGGTCGGAGACCGTAGAGAATGATCCCCTCACGCAGCATATCGAATTTCGGAGGAAATTCTATCGTCGCCGCGCTGTTGCAGAGATGGCGCACGGGAATGAAAATCCCCGCAGCCTCAAGCTTGGAGATAAAGGAGCTGTATCTTTCAAGCTGAAGCTGTGCATAGGATTTATCTTCGGCATCCGCCTTTGCGAAATGGCTGAATATTCCCTCTACGCAAACATTTTCGAGCGCGGATATTTTCTTGATCTCTTCAACGCTCTTGTCGGTATCGGGGTAGCCTATGCGCCCCATTCCGGTTTCAAGCGCAATGTGGAGAGGCGCGATCTTCCCCGCCGCGCGTGCGCAGCAATCGAAAGCCTCTGCATCCGACGTATGGAAAACGGCGGGACGTATATCATACCTGACAAGCACGGGAAAAAGCTCAGGCTGAGTATATCCGAGAATCAGTATCGGAGTTTTTATTCCCGCCTGACGCAGCTCCACCGCCTCGTCGAGCATGGCGACGCCGTAAAAATCCGCCTCGCCTTCAAGCGCTTCGGCGATCGGGACGGAGCCGTGACCGTATCCGTCCGCCTTTATGACCGCCATCAGCTTTTTTTCCTTCGGAACGAACGCGCGTATCGATCGGAAGTTTCCGCACACGGCGTCCATATCTATCTCCGCCCAGCAGCGGAGGCTGTTCATATTCATACCGTTCATCCTTTCAGCAGGCTTTATCTTCCGGAGATCACATCTCCGAGCGGGGCTGTCGAAATACTCTCCGCTTCGAGCGCGGCTCTTATCTTTGTGACGAATTCAAGCGCGTGGGCGTTGTCTCCGTGGACGCATATGCTGTCCGCCTTTATCGAAATATCCTTGCCGTTCACCGAGGTCACCTTTGATTCTCTGACCATGCGTACAACGCGCGCTATCGCTTCGTTTTCATCCGTGATCACTGCGCCGGGCTTCGAACGTGCGACAAGGCTTCCGTCGTCCTCGTATGCGCGGTCAGCGAACACTTCTCTTGCATACAAAATACCGCATTCCTCGGCGGCTCTGCACATTTCGCTTCCCGACAGGCAGAGGAGTATCGCCCCCGGCGCGCACTCGGCAATCGCCTCGCAGATCGCGCGCGACAGCTTTATATCCTTTGCCGCAGCATTGTACATTGCACCGTGCGGCTTTACATGCTGAAGCGTCATGCCCTCGGCGCGCAGAAACGCCTGAAGCGCCCCCACCTGATACATAATGTACGACTTCATCTCTGCGGGCGTAACGGACAGCGCGCGTCTGCCGAATCCCATCAGATCGGGGTATCCGGGATGTGCGCCGACGGCGATCCCCGCGCCCTTGCAGAGCGATACCGTTTTCTGCATTACCACGCTGTCGCCCGCGTGCCAGCCGCACGCGACATTTGCCGATGTGATAAGCGGAATGACGTTTTCGTCATTCCCGATTTTATAAGCTCCGAAGCTCTCGCCGAGATCGGAGTTAAGATCGACCTTTTTATTCATAAAAGCCTGCTTTCTTTTGACCGAGGTGTACGGTTCAGTTTTTCAGTGCGGAATTCTTGATATCCGTTATAAACATATGTCCGGGCGCGTGAGTTATCGCAAAGCGCGGTGCCGCCGCCATAAGAGCCGCCTGCGGGGTCACTCCGCACGGCCAGAACACCGGAACCTCGCCTTCCTTTATCGTGACCGCATCGCCGTAATCGGGGCGGTTTATATCCTTTATGCCGATTGCGGCGGGATCGCCGATATGCACGGGCTTGCCGTGGACTCTCGGCATCGCGGCGGTGACGACCGCGGCGCGTATTGCGTCCGCGCTTTTCATCGGGCGCATGCTCACGACCATATTGCCGTGGAATATTCCCGCGGGAACGTCGGGAATATTCGTATTGTACATCGGCACGTTGCGCCCTTCCTCGATATGTCTCACGGGGATATCCGCTTCGAGAAGCTCCGCCTCAAACGAAAAGCTGCATCCGATAAGGAACGAAACGAGATCGTCGCGCCAAAAGCGCTCGACATCCGTATATTCGCCCGTCATTTCGCCGTTTTCGTATATGCGGTATTTCGGAATATCCTTGGCGATATCCGCATCCTCCGCAATGAATCGGAGGGAGCGCGAGCCGACGTCCGAAACCTCAAGTATCGGGCATGAGGTGGGGTTGCGCTGTGCAAAAAGGAGAAAATCGAACGCCTCTTCGCGCGGAAGAACCACGAGATTCGCCTGCGCGTATCCCGCGCACATTCCGGAAGTCTGATAATCTATTTCACCGCTTCTTATCAGTTTTCGCACCTCAAGCGGCAACATTTCTGAATATTTATTCATTCTAATATTCCTTTCACCATATTTTTCGCGCTGACGCCGGCATTTTCCGCCGAACACCGCGGCATCTTTGCCACAACCGCAAATTTTTCAACATTTACAGCGACAGAAGCCCCGAATCGGATACGCGCGGAAATATAGCGCATCTTCGTTTTGAGGTTTCGGTGTCATACGCCGTTTTTTGAGTCTGCGAACAAAAACAAGACCATGCAGTTTTATGTTTTATACCGTTTCGGCGGCAAGGTGCGCAAGATATGCATGTCTTTCACGCGCGATCTCCTGCGCTTCAGCTACGCCGATCTCCTCAAATCGGACCGTGTTCCCCGCGGCAAGCTGCGCCGCCTTCGGAATATCGGCGGATATCACGGTGGCGATCTTCGCGTAACCGCCCGTGGTCTGATGATCTGCAAGAAGAAGTATCGGCTTACCGTTTATCGGCACCTGAACCGAGCCGCAGCAGATCCCGTCCGAGATTATATCGGTTCCGGAGACTGATTCGAGCGGTGTTCCGTCAAAGCGTATCCCCATGCGGTCGGATGCATTTGTCACCGTGTATTCGCCGCCGAAGAAATCCGCAATTCCCTTTTCGGTAAACATACCGTCCTGCGGTCCGCGGACACACCGAAGCGTAACGCTGCTTTCATACGGGATTCTCGGGGTTCTCCGCTCCGCGATATTTGCGGGGCGCGGTGTCTCACGGTTCAGCGGAACTGTGTCGCCTGCCTTCAATCGCCGTCCGCCGAATCCTCCGAGGGCAAATTTCAGCCCCGTCGAAACGCTGCCCATAACAGACGGAATATCAAAGCCGCCCGATACCGCAAGATATGCTCTGATGCCGTTCACCGAGCCCGACGACATAAAGTATGAGCCTTCGGGGAGAAAATACGCTCTGTTCATTTCCGCGCGCTTTCCGTTTATAAACGGAACGATATCGGCGCCGGAAACGGCGATCACCGTGTCGCACATAAACTGCACGCACATTCCCGCAAGCGTCATTTCGAGGACACCGCAGCAGGGATCGTTACCGCAGAGGATATTTGCAATCTTCATGGATTCGCTGTCCGCGCAGCCCGAAACGATGAATCCCTCGGACTGATGTCCGTATCTTCCGTTATCCTGAACCGTGGTGAACGGTCCGGGATATATGACTCTCATTTCCCTTCTCACAGCACAGCCTCCTTTTCGGGGACGTAATTCCCTTTTTCGGCTTCTGCGGCTATCCGATCGTATTCGCGCCTGTCGATCGGGCTGAATCTCACGGAATCACCCGCGCTGTAGAAAATAGGTTCCGCGCGGTTCAGATCGTAAAGCTTCACCGGGGTTCTTCCGATAAGCCGCCATCCGCCCGGAGACGCAAACGGATACACCCCGGTCTGTTCTCCGCCGATACCGACGCTGCCCGCCTCGATCTTCTGCCTCGGCGACGCAAGCCTCGGGCACGCTATCGCGGGGTCAAGTCCGCCGAGATACGGGAATCCGGGGAGAAATCCGAGCATATAGATCAGGTATGTTCTCCCGCTGTGACGGCGCACCACCTCATCCGTGCTCATGCCCGCATGAGCGGCGACATCCTCGAGATCCTCGCCGAATTCACCGCCGTAGCACACCGGGATAGTGTACACAAAGGATTTTCTTTCCGATACGGAGGTCGGATTTTCGCAAAGGGCGCGAAGCGCTCCGGAAATCTCTTCGTATCCGATTACAACGGGATCGTAGAGAACAAGAAGCGAAGCGAAAGCAGGAACCGTTTCGACAATCCCATTTATATTTGCCGATTTGATTCCGGCGTCGAGCGCATGAACCGCCGCGTTCACCTGCGGCGAGATAACACTTCCGAGCTGAATGAGCACGGCGCTGTCTCCCGAAGGCAGTATTTTTACATCAAACATAGTAACTCCCCGACATTAAAGCCGCACGGCGGCACGAAAAAACGCACCGCCGCCGTTTATCAACCGAAATATCCGAGCTCTATCGTCTTGTCAAACCATGTTTTGCATGTATCTACAAGTCCGAGAGCATTTGATACGCAGCTCCTCATCAGCGATACGATCGCCATGAGTATGCTCATATCCATTCCGTCTATCGCAAGGACGAGCCAGCCGTACATATCGATCATACCGTATCTTGATGCGGTAGTCACGACCTCTTTCTCCATTTCGGGAGTATGCATAAGCTCCGTATCGCCCTTGAGGAATGCGATCGCCGCGCATACCGCGTATGTGCCCCAATCGGAGACCGTCGCCGTGAGGACCGTGTCTGCGGCGGTGCGGGCGCAGATTCCGCCGTTGCATCCGCAGCGGCAGGTCGAATGATCAGCGCCCTTCTGCGCATACGGAATATACTTTTCTATATGCTCGCGAATAGCGCCCATGCCCATCTCGTTCCCGAGATCTCCGATTGCGAATGTGGGGATCTTCCGTTCCTTCGCCATATCGAACAGTGCATCAGCCTTTGCCTCAAAGGAGGTTATGTCAAGACCCGTCGCGTTATGATACACTCCGATCTCGTTTGCGCCGGGTGCCTCGATCGCAACAAGAGCCTTAGGCTCCGCAATGCCGAATATCTCCTCGGCGCACTCCTTCGCCTTGGCGGGATCGGTGGTAAACGGAACTGCGCAAACGGCGATGGGATATTTCACAACGCTTTCGATATCCGTATAGAAATGAAGTCCGCAGACGCTCGCCATGTGGCGGGCAGCCTCAATGCACTGCTCCGGAACGATAAGCGCCGGCTTGATTCCGAGCTTCGCAAGCGTGCGGGCAAGAAGCATCGATCCGATTATGCCGTCGGTCTCGGGCGATCCGTGAGGAAGAAGGCGGAATCCCGTGATTATATAGACAAGATCACCCTCGGAAAGAGTTTCGAGAAGCTTCTCCGCAAAATGCATCGAAACATTAGTATCATGTGCGTACTCGCGCGATGCAGGATACAGAATGCGGCAGACGCCGTATCCGCGCGGATCGAGATTCATAAGCTCGTCGAGATCCCGTCCGACATTGTATTTGGTAAGTTCAAACTGTGTCATTTTCGCCGCTCCGACATTCTCAGACGTTCGTCTTTTCGATATAGTCGGCAACAAGCGCATCCTGAAGCGCCTTCAGCATCTCGGGAGCGCGTCCGCCGACCTTCTTTCCGTCAACCTCGCTTGCCGCAAGGCAGAAGGAACCGGAGGAGGAAACGATAACTTCATCGGCGTTCATAAGATCGTCAAGAGTATACGGAGTCTCGTCTACCGCATATCCGAGCTGCTTTGCCGTCTTGATAAGGTGAGCACGTGCGATTCCGGGGAGGATCAGGTGATCCGTGGGAGCGGTCACAAACACTCCGTCCCTGATGATATGCACGTTGGAATGTGCGCACTCGGTCACGCGGTCGCCGCGGTGGAAAACCGCTTCGTCGCATCCCGCCTCGGCGGTCTTCTGTGCAGCCATAACGCTGGGCAGAAGGTTAAGCGTCTTTATATTGCAGTGGAGGAAACGGGTATCCTCAAGGGTAATAAGCTTGATTTTCTGATATGTATCCTTTACCTTCGCAGGCTTGAGGGTGATCCAGATATTCGCCGGAACGCTCTCGTCGGGGAACGCGTGATTGCGCATCCCCGTTCCGCGGGTAACCTGCCAATAAACGAACTGCTCATCGTCGTCAAGCTTTTTAACCATATCGCAGAGGAGGGCTTTCATCTCATCCTTAGTGTGAGGAATCTTTATCTTCAGAAGAGCCGCGCTGTTATAGAAGCGGTCGATATGCTCGTCAAGAGCGTATATGACATAATTTCTCGAATATGTGGCATCGTAAACGCCGTCGCCGAAATAGGAGACACGGTCATTCATAGGTACCGTCATTTCATCGAGAGGTCCGAATTTGCCGTTATAATAGCCGAGAGTTTTCATTGTAAACACCTGCGTCCTGCGGACGCGCCTTTCTTCCGCTTTATCCGGCGGATAATAGCCGGAGCACCCGTTCTTCCGCTTGGACGGCAATCGGAATAGACGGATTTTCCTTATATTTATGCGCTCATTATATCTCAAATCACGTCCAAAATAAAGGGGTTTGCAAAAAAACTGAGTATTTTTTGTCAGATCAAAAATATCCGAAATATTTTTCGTTCGCAAGGCGCAATATTGAAAAATATTCGGATATCTTTGCATTATTCGTCGTATTTTCGAAAAAGATCAGTTCGGCACAACGGTTATGCCTGTCTTCACGGATTTGAGGACAACATGAGTTTTGGTGCCGGACACGCCGTCGAGACTTTTCAGCATTCTGTGTATAAGCTCAAGGCTGTCCGAGGAATCCGTAATGATCTTCAGCATAAAATCGTAATCCCCTGTCATGTAGTAGCAGGAAACGATATTCGGATTCTGCGCGACAAGCTCCGTAAAACGGTCATAATACCGCGGATGCTCGAGGCTGACCTCCATAAGCGCTATCACATCGTTGCCGAGCTTCTTCTGATCGAGCACTACCGTGTAGCCGCATATGACGCCGGAAGCCTCAAGCTTCTTTATTCTCTCGGTAACCGCCGATACCGAAAGATTTACCTCTTCGCTTATCTGGGACGCTTTTGCCCTTGCGTTGTTCTTGAGGCAGGATAGAATTTTAAGATCGAGACTGTCCATTTTTCACCTTTTTTCCGGAACGGCGGTTTCGGTCACAGCCGTTTCATCCGTCGTTTCCTCTGTATTTTCAGTATTTTCGTAGCCGTTTTCCGTCAGGTATTCGTACTTCGTTTCGAGAAGCACCGTAAATCCGCCGCCGCCGTATGCGCTTTTCAGATACGGAACGGCTACATATTTCAGAACCGGGGAATCATCGCAATCCGCCGGGACGGTTTCCTTCACGGTGATCGTCTGTCCTGTTTCATCGGCGCGGCATGACATATATGAGAAATCCACATCCTCCGAAGCCACCACATCCCCCACGAAATAGAGAACGTAGCTTTCAAAAAATTTATCACCGTATATATTTTCGGGAATTCCGTAAACCGCGGCAAGCTCCGTGAGGGTATCCATGTCCGTGATGACCGTGCAGTCGCGCGGAGTATACTCCGTCGGCTCCGGCGGCGCATCGGAAAGCTTTGCGATCGGGAGAACGGTTTCGCCGTTATACCTCGATTTCGGATATGCAACGGTAATATACTGCCTGCGATAATCGGGAGAGGCGTTTACATTGCGGCATCTCGTTATATTTATTTTGAGAATTCCCCGTTCGTTCGACACGGAATCGAGGCTGTATCGGCTCAAGCCCTCGGAATCCCCGCACGATACTATAAAGAGGAGATTCGAATCGAAAAAATCCCTGTCGTATTCTTCGCCCGCGGCGATCGCCCACGGAGTACCCGAGATCTCCGAGTACTCATATGCGATTTTGACACGGGCATTCATTGCGCTTTCCGCATCCTCTCCGGCGAGTATCTCCGCATTCTCGATAATATCCGGCTCGATCTGATAAACAAGCTTCTGACCGTCGTAATCACGTCTGTTGATCTCAACAAAGAGGTACCCGACGTCCCCGGCAGCGTATCTGATCTCATCGGGGAGTACGTTTTTTCTGAGAACAAACGTCATCTCCGATTTTCCGGACATGACCGCGTTAAGGCCGTATGCCGCACTTTCACAGCTGCCGAGTCTTATCGCAATCACCGCTTTATTCAGGAAAAAGTCCTCATCATAGCCGCGGCGCATAATCACGTCCTTGTATTGATTTCCGGAAAAGTCCTTTGATTTGTCGGAAAGATACGAAGTAAGTGCCGAATAGGATTTTAAATATTTGAGGCTTATATCGGAATCTGTGCCTTTGCCCGTACCCTGAACAAAGAATGTGCCGAATCCGATCTGCGATTTATACCGCTTCACTCCGCATTTTTCGAGAAGAGATGCGGAATCCGCATCCTGTGTACAGTACAGGAAGAAATCGCTGCCGTCCTTTACGGCGATGAATTTTTCCGAATCGTAGCCGTTTATCGAATAAAACGCCGTGCCGATCTCGAGATGCGCAGCTTCGCCGTTTCCCGGAACGTATGTTGTCATATCCACGGATTTCGGCGTAAGGCGCGAGGTCGCGCCGAGCATGTTATTCACATATTTTTTATCGAGCGTGCCGTAGGTGTTTATATAAGAACGGTCGTTCCATTTAAGAAAATCGACCCATTCCTCGGTGATCCCGGATCGGAGTCCGCCGATCAATCCGGCGATGTTGAGGACGCAGGCGGTAATAACAACGAGAGAAGCAATTACAAGGACAAGGATGTTTATTGCCTTACCCAAAGCGTTCTCACCGCCCTTCTCACAGAATAGTTTTCGGAGCCGAACGGCGCCGGATAAGTAAATTATACACCTTTTTGTCTCATTCGTCAATATTATTTATTAAAAGTGCTGTCCAAGGATCAAAGAAATGCGTGCGGAGAGTGAAATTACCGCACGAAGCACGGCGCAGATGGGAAGCATAACGAAACAATTTAATATGATCATCCGGTGCGAAACGGTCGGAACAAAATCCGGCGCATAGATGGTGCAAACGGCTTCGGCGGCAGCCACCATTCCGAATCGGGTGATACCCCGCAACAAAAACTAATCCCGCGACAGAGGCGGCGGAAAGAGGCAGTCCGGACACAGAAAAGACCGTGCAGGAAATCCTGCACGGTCTTGAATTATGCATCAAGTACGATTACTTAATAGCGTTGATGAGGAGGATGATATCCTTCATGTTGATGCTTCCGTCAGCATTCATATCAGCCGCATCATTGTTGTAATCGATTTCCCAACCGGCATTAACTCTGATGAGGATGATGAGGTCCTTTGCATTGACTTCGCCGTCGTTGTTAAGATCGCCGAGAGTAACAGACTTAGCGGTGATCTCGAACTCAACGGGATCGCTCTCGAGACCGGAGTAAGCCTTGGTCTCGGCAACGGTAGCCTTTACAAAGTACTTACCTGCTGCGGTAGGAGCCTCTGCGGAGTACTCGCCGTCAGCTGCGGTGCTGTAGGTGAAGGTAACTGCGCCGTATGCAGCTGCTGCAACGGGAGCTGCCTCGCCCTTGCCCTCTTCCCATCCTGCGATGGAGAGCTCGGTGGTCCAGCTGTTAAGGAACTTGCCTTCCTGAGCAAGGTAGAGAGCCTCGCGGATCTCTTCTACCTTAGCCTTGTCAGCAAATCCGTTGTAGATTACATCTGAATTTGCCGCGGAAATGATAGCTTCGGCAACATCCTGCTGATCGAGATCGTTAGCGAGCTTTGCAGTGTCAACGATGGCAACGAGCCTGTCGCCGACCGACTTAACGAAATCAAGGTTTGAAATGCCTTCAACTGCATCTGCGGGAACCTTAGCGATAGTCTTAGCTACAACCTTGTAAGCCTTTGCAACATCAAGAAGCTTGGAGAGATCGTAAGTAACGTTCTCGGGAACATCTACGAGAGTAGTGTTTTCGGCGCCTTCGAGTCCAAGGAGCCAATCACTCGGATTATCACTCTCGAAGTTTGCGGTAACGGTGGTATCACCGGAAGTAGCGGTGAGATCAGCCCATGTTACATTAATGTCATTGGTCTGGAGATAGAATCTGTCGGGATTCTCGGTAAGCTTGTTGAACTGAAGAACCTGTACGCCGTCAAGCCAGATCTTAAGTACACGGTTGCCGCCGTTCTGTGCGCTCAGCTTGATTCTGAGTGTATGCCATACGTTCTCGGAAATAGCAACATTTGAAAGAAGAACGGTATCGCTACCGACCGGATTTCCGCATCCGTTATCATTGAACGGTACTCCGCCTACATAGAAGTCCTTGTAGTAAGCGCAGTATCCGAACATCTGACCGCTGAAGTTACCGAAATGCATTCCGGCTCTCTTGCTTTCAGCATTGGTTACTTCAATAAGGATCTGTGCCGAGAGGTCGATTTCGCCCTTGTTCTGAGCAATGGTGTAATGGAAGGTTCCGGGAGTCTCATTGTCGCCGCCGAACGGAATCTGAGCCATACCGGTATGATACTTTCTGCCCTTGCCGCCGCCGGTTACAACCGTAGCTGCGTCAAATGCTGCATCAACATCGATAGCACCGAATCTCTCGGAAATAGAATAGGTGGTACGAGCTGCAACGAGCTTGCCGTAGTTGGTAACCGCAGCCTTCTGCTCGTCGGTGAGCGCCGCATATGCAGTCTCTGCAGCGGTGATAGCCGCGTTGCTGTCAGCAACGGTGTAAGTCATAACATCTGCAGTGGATACATAAGACGCAATGCTTTCTGTCTGGCTCGAGAAAGGATTGGTAGCAAGATCAGCGCCGGTGTAAGCATGCTCGGTGCCGCAGTATGTAAGGCTCATGCTGAAGATGTTTGCGGTAACGCAAGCAGGGTTGAACCAAAGGAACTGCTGGTAAGCATTCCAAGTGCTGTCATCCCTAAGCTCAAAAATCTGTTCGTCGTTAACGAAAACAGTAATAGTACTTTCGATAACTTCGATCGTGAGCTTGTATACGACACCGGGAACAAGCTTCTCATCCTTCTTTTGAATTGCGGAGTTAATGTTGTAAACACATCCGCCGTCAGCGATAACCCAGCGCTCCTGGTCGAAGCGATAACCGATAAAGCGGTTCATTAATGCGGTAAATCCGAAGCATGGAACATAGCTTCCGTCATTGTAGAAGGAGTCATAGCTGAATTCTACGGTGAACTTGTAGCCGTCATAATTGTCCGGATCGACCTCCTTGATTTCTTCACCCTTGAAGTAAGGTCTGGCGAAGTCTGCCTTGGGAATATTGGTGAGCTTGAGTGCGGAGCGGGTTCCGGCTTCGGTAAGAACCTGATACTTAACCTCACCGATTGCGTCGATCTGCGAGATAACAGCATCGACCGCATCATCTGCTGCGAAAGACGTTACTGCCACGCATGACAGGAGCATCACTGCGCAAAGCACAAATGATAAAATTCTTTTCATAATTGTCCTTCCTTTTAAATTAAAATATTTTCTTCAAGCACTCCGCCTCCGGTTTACACCGTCGGCGATAGCGGCTTAAAAAACAAATTAGGGCGGTCCGCAGTGATTCGCAGACCTTGGGAGAAAAATGTTCAAGTGTCGAAACATTCCGTTCATCCCATGTTTTCGAAGTATTAATATGATTTACGTTGCTATTATACCATGTTCTCCGCGACATTGCAAGTACTTTTGTTAAAAAAGTGTCCGCAATATGAAAAAACTTTCTCCCGTTTGTGTTTATTGACCAAGCGGGGCAGAAACCGGCAGAATTTGTTCCGCCGTGAGACAAAAAACAGTAATCTTTGTCGATTTTTATTTACAAATGTGCCCTTTTCGGAAAATATTTCCGTGTTCCGGCTGTGAGACATGCCGATTGCTTAAAATTTTACTCTTCTTTTTCGGGAAGAACGTCTTCGGAAGATGCGGACTGTTCTCCGTCCTCTTCAAGTACGGGAATAAAGCGCTTTGCGAATCTTCCCTTTCCTCGCGTCTTTACATATATATACCCGATGATGCTGAACACGACCGCGCCGATAAAATTGACTATCAAATCCTTCATTGTATCGATAAGTCCGATATCGAGGTATCCGCCGAGTCCGAGCGATTCACCGTTCACTGCAACGTCGGTTATATTCTTGATAATGACGGCTTTATTGCTGTTTGTCGGATCGAGTTTGACCGACGATATGGTATTTATAACAAAATCCTTCTGCATATCGGTCTTGAATATCATATCCATTCCGAATTCGAAGAATTCCCAAAGCACACCGATCGTCATCGAGAAGCAGAACGCCACGATCGCAAGAAAAACGGGCGAAAGCTCGAATTTGATGCGCCGATTACGGTTGAATATATCGACAAGGGCAAAGCCGAACGCGGCGCAGATGAATCCGTTTATCGTATGGAGCATAGTATCCCACAGCGGATATTTGATATAGTAGCTGCCGATCTCGCCGAGGATCTCCGCCGCGAACACGAAAAGCAGGATTATCATCTCAAGCGTATTCGGCAGATCGATGCCGAAGCTTTTTTCAACGAATATAGGTATTAGGAAGAGTATCAGCGTGAGCACGCAGGTGAACACGCTCTCCCAATCGTCACGCAGTATGCAGAGCACAAGCACTGCGATAACTATGGCTCTGAGCACAAGGTACACGGCAAATCCGACGGGGCTTTCCTTGATCTGCTCGCGGAGATTTGCGAATTTTCTGTCTTTTCTGTCTTTCTTCCGAGTTTTCATCTCATTCCTCTGAATTTTATATTCCTTCGGCAAACGCGGCGATGCACTCGCCGAGGCGCGCGTATCCCGCGTCGTTCATGTGCGACTGATCGGCATACTGCGGATACGGTGCGACATATTCCTTTTCGGGATCGTAGTCTGGGTTCATGACGACCGAAGAATGCGTGAAATGTTTCCATGTGAAGCGGTTGATGCCGCTCGTATGCCATGCGTCGCAGCACGGAATATTATATTCCCCGGCGATGCGCTTTATTTCCTCAGCCATGGTTTCGAGCGAGCGTCCGCTGCCCTCGGGGAATTCTTCGTATCCGTCGGCGCAGACCCAATCGTATCTGCCGACGCAGTGCGGAGTGACGAGCATCAGGCGGCAGCCGAGGTGATCGCATTCGTCAAGGAGGGCGTATATTTTCTCGATCACATAGGCAAATTTTGCGCGAAGCGTCTTTTGCTCGGGATACATATCGCCCTTTTTGCCGTATTCGATATCGCGCTCATTATATGCGCCGAGCAGGATGATAAGATCAACGGTGCGCAGCTTCTCCACGGTGAGCGGACCGAGCTTGCCGGATACCGCCGTATTCGGGTCTCCCGCAAACCCCGACTGACCGTCAACCATGTCGATAAGTCCGATCCCGCCGTTTGCGTGGGTCGAGATGTTGCATCCCGTGCGGCGGGCGAACTCAGCCTGCCATCTTCCGTCCGAGGTGATGCTGTCTCCTATGCAGAGCACGTTTTTTCCGTTCCATTTACTCATAGCTGTTGTGCTTCCGAGGGAAAGCTTCCTTTCATAATTATTGATTAGATTCAGCCTTCCTTTTTCGGAAGGAGACGTACAAGATCAAAGACGCTGCGCAGCGGTGTGCATTCGATATTCCCGACTTCCTTTGCCGAGTACGACGGGAGTGCAATCTTCGCAAAACCGAGACGCGCGGCCTCGGCGGCGCGCAGCTTGGCGGTTCTGACCGAGCGTATCTCTCCGGCAAGTCCGATCTCGCCGACCGCGATCACGTCCTGCGGCACGGGAATGTCGCGGATGCTCGATATCAGCGCAATCGCGATAGCCGCGTCGATCGCGGGTTCGTCGAGGCGGAACCCGCCTACCACGTTCAAGTAGACGTCGCTTCCGGAAAAGCGGAGTCCGAGCCGCTTTTCGAGTACGGCGAGAAGCAGGCACATCCGGTTATAGTCAAGCCCGTCGGCGGTTCTGCGCGGCGACGGGAACGCCGTCGGCACGACGAGCGCCTGAACCTCCGCGATGATCGGTCGATTTCCCTCGATCACGCAGGTCGCGCAGGAGCCGGAAACGCCGTTCGGTCTCGACGCAAGGAAAAGCTCCGACGGATTCGGCACCTCGCGCAGTCCGTCCTCCGTCATATCGAAAACGCCGATCTCATTCGTCGAGCCGAAGCGGTTCTTCACCGCGCGCACAATGCGGTAGGTGTGACTGCGGTCGCCTTCGAAATAGAGCACGGCATCGACCATATGCTCGAGCACCTTCGGTCCTGCGATGCCGCCTTCCTTATTCACATGACCGACGATGATCACGGCGCAGTTATCCTGCTTCGCCCGAGCGATCAGCTCGGATGTGCATTCGCGGACCTGACCGACGCTGCCGGGTGCCCCCGTCGCCGAGGACGAATACATCGTCTGCACCGAGTCCACGATCATTATCTTCGGGGATACCCTGTCGTACTCCGAGAGCACCGATTCCATATCGGTCTCGCACAGGACAAGCGTGTCCGATCCCCCCGCGCCGAGGCGGTCGGCGCGCATCTTAAGCTGACCGCGGGATTCCTCGCCCGACACATACATGACCGATACACCGAGGTGGGCGCAAAGCTGCATGAGGAGCGTTGATTTTCCGATTCCCGGTTCGCCCGCAAGAAGGATCACCGATCCTTCGACGATGCCTCCGCCGAGCACGCGGTCAAGCTCGGCGATGCCGCTTTTGATACGTTCGATCTCCGCCGAATCGTCATCCGAAAATACACGCGCACGCTCCGGTACGTTCTGCCTGCGCTGTATCTTCGGCGAAGCCGACGGAGGCGGCGCGCTGAGCTGCTCCTCGAGAGTTCCGAAGCTGCCGCATTCGGGGCAGCGTCCGAGGAATCCGGGGCTTTGGTAGCCGCATTTTGTACATTCGTATATTTTTTTCGGTGATTTCATCTTCAGACCTCGCTTTTACGGATATTTTTCCGCACGGCATATGCTTTGTAATAAAGGCGGTGATTTTCAAATATAATTGGACAAGACGGCAGCGTCAATGAACATGAAAGGAAAGCTTTTTTAAAAACATGAACACTTCCGCAAAAAGCAGATATTGCAGGACCGTATGCGAATTCATCGCCGTATCGGCAATGTTCGCGCTGATCGCACTCGGCTTCGGACGTCTTCCGGAAAGAGTCTCGGATATATACACCGTATCCGCAGGGACAGACGAGTGCGCACGCGTGGTGGTGATCGACGCAGGGCACGGCGGTGAGGACGGCGGCGCGTCCGGCGAAAACGGGCTTCTCGAAAAAGACATCAATCTCGATATTTCCGCGCGGATAAAAACACTTCTCGATATCTGCGGAGTCGATGCCGAAATGACACGCACAGATGACCGTATGCTTTACGATATGTACGGCGAGCTGAACGATTACCGCGGAAAGAAGAAAACATACGACCTGAAGAACAGGCTCCGCTTTGCAAAGGAAGCGAACGCCGGCGCGCTGATAAGCATCCACATGAACAAATTCCATCAGCCGCAATACAGCGGGCTTCAGGTGTATTATTCCCCGAACAATGCCGAATCCGAGCCGCTCGCCGCCAAAATTCAGGAATACGCCGAAATTTACATTCAGCCGGAAAACGAACGCGAAATAAAGCGGGCGACCTCCGCTATATATATTATGAAGCATACGGAAATTCCCGCTGTGCTCGTTGAATGCGGATTTCTCTCAAATCCCGGAGAAGCCGCAAAGCTTGCGGACAGCGGATACAGAACGGGGCTTGCGGTCACGGTGTCCGCCGCCGCTGCGGAATGGCTCGCCTCGACGGAGGCTGCAAAGTAAAGATCAGTCCTTCGATGCTTTTTTCATCTCCGGGTACACGTCGGCGAGAGATTCGTCGTCGAATCTGTAATCGAGATAAGCTCCAACCGCTCCGCGCGCTTCAACTCCCTCGCGGCGCTCGTTCTGGCGGTATACCGCGGCGGCGGAAATAAGCATATCCGCGGAAAAAGCAACGGCAAGGATAACGGTGAGCACCCGTCCCGCCCTTTTCGGGATCTTCTCGATCTTGGATGAAATAAACGGGTATGCCTCTCTGACCCACAGAACTCCGAGAACGCCCCACATGAACGCATAAAGAAGATTCGTCCTTCCGCCGATATTCAGAAACGAGCCTGAATAATCCCACGATCTCGTTCCGAGGACGAACTCCTGAAAAACGCTGCAGAAATACTCCGTCGCAGCCCCTATCACGGCGCTTCCGACGAAGATAAAGAAATCCCTCTTTTTATACATCCGGCACAGAACGAACGCCATAACCACCGCGCCGACACCGTATACGGGTATGAAGTATCCGTATACCACGCCGGTGCGCTTTTCGAATCCGCCCGTGACGGACACGACCCAGATCGTCTCTATCACGCTGCCGAGCACCGAGCCGATAAAGAACAGCCACATCATTTTTGTAAGTCCGAGCCCGTATGCAAACGGCTTTTCCTCATCCGACAGCGCTTTTTCCTCGTAAAACGACCGTGAGATGCGGCGGCGCTGTTCCGCCCTTTCCGCTTTGATCTCCTTTTCGTGTTCGGCGTATCTGCGGAAGGAATCAAATCGGGAAATATACTTTGACTCGGTCATTTCGGGGAATGCGGAAATCATCCGTCGGCAGAAAAAGCTGCCGTCGGCGATCGCCTCGTCGTATTTCTTTTTAAGTTCCGGAACGCTTCCGCAATCGTGCTTTTCGGTAGGATCGGACATTCGTATCTCGGCGCAGAAGCGCTCCGTTCTCCTGCTTATGCGAACGGCGGTAACCACGGAAAGTACAAAATCGAGCGCCATGACCCCGACAAGGACGAAAAGCAGGGTGCGTCCCGCATTCTCCGGCAATGCCGCAAGCGCCGTATGTATCAGCGGGCGGAGCACTTTGACCGCGGCAACCCCGCAAAGCCCGCAGAAAAAAGCGGAAAACAGCGATGTGTATCCGCCGATATTGTATTTACTTTCGGAATAATCTCTCCACCTGTACCCGGAAAGCTTTTCAAGCACAAATCCGCAGACAAGCTCCGACGCGGCGCCCACCACAGCGGAAAGGAGAAAGAGATTGAACATATCCTGCGCGCCGAATGACGAGGCGACGATCATAAGGATCGCAATAATGCCGTAAATCGGGCAGGCAATTCCGCAGAGAAAGCCGCAGTTCACGAATCTTTTTTCCGTAAATGCGGTATACAGAACCTCGGCGCACCAGCCGATAAAGGAAAAAGCGAGAAACTCCCATGCAAGGACGTACATACGTTTCCTCCCGTCAGTCGGATATCTTGTTTCCATTCTATCATACATATGCACTTTTTTCAACATTTTTATTGCGCGAAGCGAAAAACGGTGCTATTATAATATGTAATCAAATCCACGAGAAAAGGAATCGGTATGAAAAGCCATTTTACACGTCTTTTATGCATTGCCGCGGCAGGTGTGATGCTTGCGTCATGCTCGCTCAGGCGGATAAACGAAACCGATGCAGGCAAAGACAGCTCCGCCGTCACGGAGCCGAAAAACGATATACAGACCTCCGCCGCTCCCGAGATCACACAGCCCGCGGAAACCGAAGCCCCCGCCGAGGACGGCGAAAAGGCGCTGCCGATCGGCATATACGATATGACCTACTGCGATTTCGGAGTCCGCGAGGAATACACTTTGCAGAAGGATTTTCAGGATGACGGCGCGCTCGGGCGCGACCTGTGCGTAATGGCGATATTCCCGTCGAACGAAAATGTTCTCTCGGGGCAGTATTTTCTCTACATCTGGCAGGATGCGATAAGCAAAAATCCCGATGCCGCGGGAATGAAGATCGGGTATTTTCTCGAGTACTCCACACCCGAAGGAAAATACGAAAACGTTATCCTTCGTCCGTCGGACATCACGGATAAATTTTGGGATTACCTCGAAATATACATTTACGACGACGTAAACCAGGACGTCAACGCATGGCATTCGCATCTGCTCGACAGTGAGATTACCGATGAAACTCTCGTAACATCGTTCAAGCTGACCGCGGGCGCGAAGATCGCCGATGTGGCAGACATAAAGCTGACGGCTTTTCTCTATTCGTCCGACAGCGATTTCGACAAAAACGGAATGTACAAAGGCAAAAGCAGCTACACGGTAAACATCGCATGGGACAAGTCAAGAGCATCGTAAAAGCACGCGCATTCCGACAACCGCGGAAAATAACATAAAAAGCCGAGGCAAAACACCTCGGCTTTTTATATCGTCACGTCCTTTTTGGATATCGGCACGGCGGAAATTCAGCCGTGCCACGATCCGTTTCGCATTACGGCTCGGATATACCGATGACCCGTATTTCCGTAAACTCGTCTGAGAGAGCAAAGCGCAGGCGGAATACGGAATCATCGGAGAGCGCGGGATTTTCGCGTTTGAGTGCATGAAAAACCGCAAGAAACAGTGTGCGTCCGTCAACGACGATTTCGGCACTGTTGAAAATATGCGCGAGGGTCCTTCTGTGCTTCACATCCTTGAGCTTATCGGGGATCTCTTCAAACTCGCGTTTCGTATACAGCTTGAAATTGTGTCCGCTCAGATAAACGATCACCTTGCCCGCGCAATCATCAAGAACCCCGTCGGGCAGTCCTTCGATTCGGCAGCGGTGCGCCGTGCATTCGCAAAGTCGGATATCGTATACCTCGATGTCGGTGTCGGAACATGGTTCATGCGCGGCAAATGACCGTCGGATCATGTCTTCGGTGAAATTCACGCCGTCGGGAAAAGCGATCAGTCTGTCATCAGCGCCGTCCTTTCCGTATACGGCACCGACAATCCGCGCCTTGCACTCATTCGCCGGCTCATCCGCTCCGAGCAGATAAACTTCAGGCTTTTCCCCGTCGCCGACGGGCGTGACGGAAATATGCCCGTAATTCATCGGATATGCGGCCGCGCCGCCGTCTTTTTCATGTACATATTGGGCAGAACGGTCGATTTTTATATCAGCCGTCTTCCCGAAATACTGTTTCATCCGCGCTTTTCTTTCTTCGTCTGTCATGTGCTTCCCCTCCTTCGCGGTTTACGGAAATATGTTTTTGAAATTACTGCGGCTTCGCGCCTCCTGCGCGGCAGCTCTTCTGGCTTCGTTCGTGAAAAACAACCGGGCAGCCTCATTGGGATACCCGGTCGTTTATATCCGATTTTCAAGCCGTTTTGACGAGTGCGCTCACCGGACGGCATTTACCGCAAAGTCCGGATAATCCGCCGCATCGTCAATGCCCGGACCGCTTCAGCTGAAATATCTCTTCAAAAGTCCCTCAAAAGCCTTGCCGTGGCGGGCTTCGTCACGTGCCATCTCATGTACGGTATCGTGGATCGCGTCAAGTCCCTCTTCCTTCGCTCTCTTCGCAAGAAGAGTCTTGCCCTCGGTCGCGCCGCGCTCGGCGTCAACGCGCATTTCGAGATTCTTCTTCGTGCTGTCGGTCACGACCTCGCCGAGGAGCTCCGCAAACTTTGCGGCATGCTCAGCCTCTTCGAGAGCCGCCTTTTCCCAATAAAGTCCGATTTCGGGATATCCCTCGCGGTGAGCAACGCGGCTCATTGCGAGATACATGCCGACCTCGGTGCACTCGCCTTCGAAATTCGCGCGCAAATCCTTCAGAATATCCTCGGGAACGCCCTTCGCAACACCGACAACGTGCTCGGCTGCCCATACTCCGTCATCCTTCTGTGCAATGAATTTATCGGCGGGAGCCTTGCATATAGGACATACTTCGGGAGCGCTGTCTCCCTCATGAACGTAACCGCAAACAGAACATACAAATTTCATTTCCAAACACCTTTCCTGTCTTTATAAATTTATTTCGATTCCGCGCCCGCGCACGCAGGGCAAATCGTTTTTACCGTAACCTCATAGCCGAGGACAAGGGTGCCCGTCGGGATATCCGATTTCTTCAGATCCACTCCGACCGAGCCGATATCAAAAAGCTTTTTACACTTCATACAGAGCAGATGGTCGTGAGGACTGACATCCCCGTCGTATCTGTCCGGATGCTCGGGCACCGTGATCCTTCTGACCTCTCCCGCATCCGTCATAAGCGAAAGATTGCGGTACACGGTCCCCACGGCGATCGAGGGCATATTCTTCTTTACATTCATGTATATCTCCTCCGCCGTCGGGTGGGATTTAGTCGAGAGAAGATAATCATGAATTATTCTTCGTTGCCTGGTCATCTTATGTGTCCCTTTTTAATATTAAGAATGATTATCATTCTTGAGACTATTATATCATATTTTTCGCTTTTGTCAATAGGAAATTCGAAATTATTTCGTTTTTTTCAAAACTGCCGCCCATCCGCAGACGGCGTATCTGTTTAGGCAGGCGCGCGGGCAAAAGTATTCATCGATAATTCACAAAATTGTAATTGTGCATGAGCGTTTTTAATGGTAAAATATACTATGATTATCATTCGGTTGATGATTTTAATATACTATATATAAAAGGAGTCCCCCATGAGCGAAATCACATCCAACACCGGCAGGCAGTCACACGCTAAAATTTCCGCCGTAATCTCGGAGGTCGAAAAGGTTGTCGTAGGAAAGCGTCATGAACTCGAGCTTCTTCTTTCGGCAATGCTTTCGGGCGGACACATTCTCATAGAGGATGTCCCCGGAGTGGGAAAAACGACCCTCGCATCCGCTCTCGCACGTTCTGCCGGACTTGATTTCAAGCGCGCACAGTTTACTCCCGACGTCATGGCATCCGACATAACCGGATTCAATATGTACAACCGCAGTGCCGAGCGTTTCGAATTCCGAGAGGGTCTCGTTATGACCAACATTCTTCTCGCGGACGAGATCAACCGCGCCTCACCTAAAACACAGTCGAGCCTTCTCGAAGCGATGGAGGAGAACAGCGTGACCGTTGACGGAATAACGTACCGTCTCCCCGATCCTTTCTTCGTCATTGCGACACAGAACCCCACGGGATATGTCGGAACGTATCCCCTGCCCGAAGCACAGCTCGACCGTTTTTCGATCAGGATGTCGATGGGATATCCCAACGAGGAAGAAGAGCTTGCGATCCTCGCGGGAAGAAGGACGCAGAACCCGCTCAACACGATCTCCGCGGCATGCAGTGCAGATGATGTTGCGCAGATGATAAAGGACTGCGCCGCCGTGAAGATCGATCCCGAGATCACAAAATACATAGTATCTCTCGTGCGTGCGACGCGAAGCAGCGATAAGATCAGCCTCGGAGCAAGTCCCCGTGCGTCTCTCGCGCTCATGAAGGTAACTCAGGCATATGCCTTCGTTCTCGGACGCGACTACGTCATTCCCGAGGACGTATCTGCCGTATATCTTCCTGTCATCGCGCACAGGATCTCCCTTTCAAAGGAAGCACGCATGAACTCCGAAAAGACCGACGACATCCTCCGCGACATTCTCCGCAGCACGGATGTTCCCTTCAAGGGACAGAGATAAACGCCTGCATGCCGAATACGTCAGCCGTACATATCCGACCGTCGGCGACCGCCGGCGCTGTCCGGAAAAAGTAAATCCCCGAAGGGTAATAATAATATGGAAAAGAAAACTTGGATAACCGGAAGGTTCGTATTCTACATATTTCTTCTGGTGCTTGCCCTCGTATTCACTCAGGCCTTGCGCTCGTCCGCGTCTGCGGTGCTCTTCATATTCCTTCTGATACTTCCGATAATATCGTTCATTATCACGCTTATCGGAAAAAGCGCGGTCAAGGTCTATGTGGATTCCGACAACACACGGGTCGAGAAGGACACGGACGTGTCCTACGAAATACGGATAATCAACGATTCCTTCATTCCCTATCCTTTCGTCGAAGCCCACATAATCGTGCCTTCCGAAAGCGGAGTGCGATGTGTTGAGCAGCGCATGATGATACCGCTCGTCCCGTTTGGTGTCAGAACCGTAAAGCACAGCGTCCGCTTCCACTACCGCGGAGAATACGAGATCGGCGTGCTCGACATGAGGATAAAGGACCCACTCGGGCTTTTCTCCGTCAGCCTTGAGCAGAGCGTATGCAGGACCGTTATCGTTTACCCGCGCATGATGAACCTCTCCTCACCGATCGAAAACTCGACCACGGAGCTGCCGACCGACCTCACCCGGCGCGCCATATCCTCGGAAAGAAGCGAGCAGGCGAACATCCGCGCATACGTCGGCGGAGACTCACTCAAGGATATCCATTGGAAGCTTTCATCGAAGATGGAAGAGCTTCTCGTGCGCGATTACAACACGAACGATACGCGCAATACTTTCATAATCGCCGATCTCAACGCACTTGACACGGGAGCGGCGAAGGAGCAGTCCGCCGCGAAGCCGAAGGTCGAAAAGTCCGGCGCAAAAAAGAAAATGCGATCGAAGAAAAAGGCACGAAAGGTCGCAGTATTACCTGCCGCCGTTATTTCAGAAGACGCAAAAAAGCTTCTTACGGAATCCGCGGAAAAGAGCTTTTCGTCAGAGAGAAAGGAATTTGCCAAGGAGATCGCCGAATCGGCGGCAAACGCTGTCGATCTGAAGCTTGCGCCGAAAAAGAGGCTTTACCCGGAGATTCGTCCCGAGCTTGCGGATGAGATTTCGGAGCTGAACTGCGACCGCGTGGTCGAGCTTGCGATAGCCGCCGCACTGCGCGAGCTTCGTTCGGGAAGCAGCGTTACGCTGCTTTACAACGATATGCGCGAAAAATCGGGGGTTGTGTCGAGATCGTACCCCGACACGCAGTCCTTCGCCGCGGAATGTCTTGACTTTGCCTGTGCGCCCGTATCGTTCGGCGGACGCGGACTCGCTCCGCTCTTCTCCGCCGTCGAGGGCACGCAGAATCTCAACGTCCGCATAATCACGTCGAATCTTTCCCCGAAGGCAGTTTCCGAATATTCCGCATTTTCCGCCGCCTGCGGCGGCGGAGGCTCCGACACCAATGTGGAGCTTTACTTCGTCGATGACACATACGCCTACACCGATCCGACTGAGCGCGGTGTATATGTTTCCGCGATGTGCAGCGAGCTTGCCGCATCCGCGGTAAAGGTATCGGTATTTGAGGAAAGCGCAATGCAGGACGGAACTGTTTCGTTCGTCCGTGGGGAGGTGTGAGCATGGGCAAGCGCAAAATGTATAAGAATGCTCCGATAATCTGCGACGGGCGCGACGGAATGAGCTTTGTGCTCTACATCATCGGCTGGATAAGCCGCGCCGCCGTTCACTTTGCCTGCACCTTCGGCTCGTCCCTGTTTATCGCCGATGCTTTCGGCATAACCTCTCCGTCCTCCCCCGAGGCTCCGCATGCGAAAATCGCAGTCCTCGCCGCAGCCTGCCTCTTTATTTCGGCAGCCGCTTCGCTTGCATCGTTCAACAGGACCGCACTTCTCTGCGTTCCTCCTGCGTCAGCAGCCCTGTTCTGCGCATTCCTATGCGTATGGGGGAATCCGTTTGCGCTCATCTCCGACTCGCTTCGCTGCGTTTGGGATACCGCCATGTACCGCATGGCGGAGTCGGGATACGTTTCGTTTTCCTCATATGCCTCCGGGCAGGGATACTCATTTGACATTTCCCTTTGCCTGAATGTCGGAACCGCGATCATCGCCGCCGTATTCGGAATAATCTTCGGCATATGCATCATAAAGAAAGCACGGATGTTCCCGTGCGCCGTGATCTGTATAGTCCTTCTCGTTCCGGTGTTCACATACAACCTCACAAGAACAAATTCCGGCATAACCGCCGCAGTTGTATTCATAACCGCATCCCTTGCGATGTGTTACTACGACAGGCGATACAGCGGGCGGGAATTTTCGTTCATAGCGAAACGCGAGAAAAAAGAAAACGCGCGCAAAGCTAAAAAGGAAAAGAAGCTTGCGAGGAAGAACGATCGCGCGATTCTCCGCAGAAAAGCCGAACTCGCATACGAAAGTGCGCTCTGCCTTTCGGACGACAGAAAGTCCGCCGCTGCGGCAAAAAGAGCCGTTTTCGCTCTCGAAAAAAAGAAAAAACGCAAGGTAAAGAAGGACGCCCGGGTCGAAGAAAAAAAGCTGAAGACCGAAGAAAAGAAAGCGAGGAAAGCCGCGCGGCGCCTTGAAAAGCAGGAAAAAGCAAAAAAGAAGAGCGAAGCACGGCGCGACAAAATATCATCAAAGCGCGATCCCGCGCTTGCGAAAAAGCTGCGCGACGATAAGAGAAAACAGATTCAGGGAAAGAAAAAGGCCGCCGCCGAACGGCGCGCAAAAATCCACGAACAGAACGATCTGCGCCGCCGCACCTGCGCCGCCGGCGGATTTGCGGGACTTTGCGCCGTGATAATCGCGCTCGGCGCGGTATGGCTCCCCGCGCTGATCGTAACCGGAAAGTTTCCGGAAATAAAGGCGATCTACGATCCGATGTCCACCGCCAGCACATACGTTTCGGCGTATCTCACAGGCGACGACGTGGATCTGAACGATCTTGCGATGTACGGAAGTCTTTCGGAGCTTGCACCGCGAACTCTTTCGTTCGATCCTCTCAAATTCGAAGGAACGCAGATATTCTATCTGAGCACGCATGAGGCAAGTCCCGTCTATCTGCGTTCATGGGTCTCCGGGGACTTCAACAACGAAACGGGCACATGGAACGGCGCCTCCACAGATGCGGTCGTCGATTTTCGTTCCCGTTTCGGTCGAGATTTCACGTCCGACGCACTCAAGACGAAATTCTTCTCATATGTTTTTCCCACATCGGTAAAGATGACCGCGCAGGACTGCTACATGAACTTCTCGAAATACGGCTTCATCGTCGAACATGTCAACGTACGCCGCGTGAATTCCGCATCGAAGCTCATATTCATTCCGGCATCGATGAACACCGATTACGCCATAATGGATTACGGTTCTCTCGAAAAGATCAAGACGAAATACTCGTATTTCTTTGACGGAATATATTCCTCGAGATTTTTTGACAGAGACATAACGTATTCGACCGCGTCGTTTGTAACTCGGATGAACGATCCCGCGCTCGGCGGCAATATCGCAGACAAGATCGAATATTTCGACCTTGCTCTCGACTACATCGACGCCGCAAAATCCTGCATGGACTCAATACGTTATCTCGAGCTTGAAGGATACGGCACGGTCAAGGCAAGGTTCGGAGGCACCGAGATGAGCTTCAACGTAAGTCCGGACGATCTTTCGGACATAAACGCTCAGTTTGAAGCTGAGATATCCCGCCGGGGCATATCGCTTATCGACGGCTCGGTGGTCAAGACATGGCTTGACGCATCGCAGGAAGAGCGTGAAAATTTCGAAGCGTTTCTCGAGAGCGAGCTTGCGTACCGTCAGTACGCAAAAGAGACTTACTCCGAAAAAATCGGCGGGGACGACATCTCCGCGCTTGCGCAGAAGCTTCTCTCCGACGCCGGATACACCGCGCGCCGCAATCACGCCGGAGAGATCGTCGGATACACCGACACCGAGGGACAGAGCGTCCCCGACAATACCGTTATCCGCCTCGCCGTCGATTATCTCACGGAAAACTACAGCTACACTCTTACTCCCGCCGCACCCGAGAGCGACACGGGCAGCGTGCTCTCGTCATTTCTGTTTGACGTAAAGGAAGGATACTGCACACACTTCGCAACGGCTGCCGCCGCACTTGTACGCGAATTCGGATACCCCGTCCGATACTGCGAGGGCTATGTTGCAAACGACTTCTCGCGCGACTACTCAACCAATGCACCGTCGTCCTACAAATCCTATGCTCTCGATGAGGACGCACATTCGTGGATCGAGGTCTATCTGCCGTACTTCGGCTGGACGCAATACGAAACGACGCCGAAATATGCCGAGACCGTATACAGTCCGAGCTACGAATATATCCCGCCGGCACCTGTCGAAACTCCCGAGGAAAACAAGCCGAACGAAGACAAGCCGAAGGTCGAACCCGAGACGACCGAAACCGAAGCGGAAACGGACGAACCGACGGAAGAGCAGATAACGGAGCGCAAGAATCGCGCATATGCCCGCGTGATGAAGTTCATTGTTCTCTGTGCAGCCGCCGTCGCCGCCGTCGTCGTGATATTCCGCCTCATACGGTCATGGCTCGGAAAGCGTGCGAAAAAGGAGATCGACAAGCGGAATGCGAAGATAAACGAGGGGCTGGAGTGCAGCAGTCCGGATTCCGAAGAAAACCGCCTTCTCGCGCTCGAGATAGACGACATGATAATGACCACGCTGCGAATCGCGGGAATAGTTCCCGAGGCGGGCGAGGGCGCCGGAGAGTTTGCCTCGCGGCTTGAGGAATTTTACGGAGGAATATGCGAAAGCCCGATCGCGGACATATTCGCCTGCATCATGAAGGCAGAGTTCGGCACCACGCTGACCGCCGATGAGCTGCACATCATTGCAGACTTTGCAAACAGACTCGCTCCGTCGGTATATTCGGGACTTGCGCCGCTGAAGAAATTCTACTGGCGGTACATCCGCAGAATGATCTGACCCCGATGACAGCCAGCTACAGTTTTAAGGAAGGAGAATCAGCAGTGGAAAATCCCGATCTGATTCCGTCAGCCGAGCTTGCTTACCTCGGCGACAGCGTTATAGAAGTTCTCGTGCGTGAGCGTCTCGTGCTCACCCCTTCCCCGCAGGCATCTTCAAAGCGTTCTCTCGCATTTGTGACTGCGGTAGCTCAGAGCAAGGCGCTCGACAACATAATTCCGATGTTCACCGAAGAGGAAAGCGATGTGTTCCGCCGCGGCAGAAACTGCGTTCACTCCGGGATCCCGAAAAGCGCAAGCGCCGCCGAATACAGGCGCGCGACCGGAATGGAGTGCGTATTCGGCTACCTTTGGCTAAAAGGAGAGCATGAGCGGCTGCGGGCGCTGTTCGACCAAGCGTACCGTGATCTCGAAGAATAATCGCACCCGAACGGTGAATCGGGTACTGCGGTAAAGCAAAAAATCCTCCGTATGATAAAATCATACAGAGGATTTTCTTTTGATCGGGTACTTCGTAGAATATCGGAAAGCAGAGCTTGCCGCGCCGCATTCCGTTCGGTGCGTCAGAGCGCTTCGTCCTCGGAATAGCGGAGTATTATCTCATCCTGCGCGAAATCGGGAAGCTCGACGAACGGCGCACTGTATCCGCCGACGCGCACGAGGAGGTCGGGATAAAGCTCGGGGGATTCTTTCGCTGCTTTCAGCTCTTCAAGCTCTGCGGTAGTGACCTGCGCCATCTGTCCGCCGTTTTCAAGGAACGCCGCCAGAAGAGAAGCAACCTTCTCTCTCGCCTCACTTCCCTGAAGAAGCGATCTCATGACCTGAATATTGCAGGTCGTTCCTCCCGTGCCGAGCTCAAGCGGAAGCTTGGCAACAGAGGCGAGGTGTGAGGTAAGACCGCTCTTTGCGTTTCCGGTGCGTGCGCCGATCGTATTGCCGAGCGGAGCACCCGCGAGCGTTCCGTCCGCACACGCCGCCATGTTCGATCCGTAGAAGATACCTCCCATAAGCATCGAGCAGGCGCCCATGTAGACGTCCCCGCGTCCGGATTTGTACTTGCGTATCTCCCTCCAGAAAAAGTCGAGGACGCGGCACGCCATTTCATCGACCTCGTCATCGTTATTTCCGAATTTCGGAACATCTGCGAGCATACGGCGGAGATTTTCATAGCCTTCGAAATTCGCATCAAGCGCGGCTTCAAGCTCACGCGCGTCTACCTTCTTTTCTTCAAAGACGAGTTTCTTTATCGCAGTAAGCGAATCCGCCGCCGCTGCCGCTCCGACCGTCTCGATAACGCCGAAGTTATAGACCGCTCCGCCGTCGTCGAGATTGTGTCCCTTCTTTATGCAGTCGTCGGTAAACGCGCTCTTTACGAGCTTGGCGAAGTTTCCGTTTCTTATATCGACACCGCGTCCGCAGAACTCGAGATAAGGCTTCACAAGATAGCTGAGCTGTTTCGTATAGGCATCCCAAAGCTCATCGAATGACTTGAAATTGTGGAGATATCCCGTCTCAATCGACATCTGCGCGCCGGTTTTCCTGCACTTTCCGTTGTTGAGCGTGTACTCAAGAACCTTGGCGATATTGAAGCTGCCGTCCTCGCATCCGAAGTTGCTCTTTCCGGGAATTTCGATCTCCTGACAGCCGAGCATCGTATAATCGTATGCATCCTCCGGAGTTACGCCGTATCCGATGAGTGCGGGCGGCACGACCGTATCCGACACGACCGTGGGATCGGACATACCGGACGCCCACATTGACGTGATCTGCTTCCAAAGCTCCTTCGGAGTCTTCTTATGTATGCGCACCGACATTCTCGGATGCGTGCTGTGGATATGGTAAAGCGCCTGAAGCAGCTTGTATGTAAGATCGTTCGTCTCATCCTTCCCGTCGGGAGACGAGCCGGAAACCGTGATGTTGTGAACACCGAATTCCCACATCTTGTACATCAGGACAAAGATTATATCGTCCTCGTCAAATACGTCGCCGCTGCGGCGGGAGCTGAGAACAAACGGGAACATATACTGATCAAGTCTTCCGACGCAGTCCACGCAATCCCACAGGCAGTAGAACCACATAAGCTGCGCAGCCTGGAAGAACGTCACGGGCGCATCCTCGGCAACGGCGCGGCAGTTTGCGGCGATCTTCGAAAGCTCGTCGGCGCGCACGCTGTCCTTCTCCGCCGCTGCCGCTTTCTCCGCGTAATCCGCGTATATTCTCACCCACGAAGAAAAGCCTTCGAGAATGATCTCAAGCGCACGGTAAAAGTCCGTCTTGTCACTGTCGTCTGTCTGCGCCGCGCATTCTTTCACATAACGAAGAGTTTTGCCTATTCCGTCCGAAAGGAGGCGGCGGTAATTCGGCACGGTGTGTCCCTGATATGCACCCGCTCCCCAAAGCATTCCGACATTGTCGAGGTTTTCTTCACCGAAAAATTCCCTTTCACAGTTTCTGACATGGCTGTATCTCATCGGAGCCGTCATTTCGCTGAGCTTCTCCATGCGTTTCTTCAGATCTTCCACGGACTCATATCCGTTTGCCTCATATTCGGATATGTCGGCATGCGGCTCGATCCCCCATGCAAAGTGCTCCCAGAAAAGCCGTCTCGGTCTCGGTTCGCCGATGATTATCTCACCGTCATGTATCACGGGTTCGGTGCAGAGCCACGAATCAACGATTGCATGTGCAAGGCACACGACATACGGCTCTGTATCGGAATGTTTTTCGAATGCGTCAAGAAACGGCGTTTTGCATTCTTTATCGAAAGGTGTATAAGTCCCCTCGCGTTCTTCCTGCGTGAAGATCCGCCCGTTTATCTGTGTATAAAGCATTGCGGAACGTTCGGAACGGTTGATTGTCTTCATTTCGTTATACCTCCGTATTTCGAAAAAACGCTTCGGCGCACCTCTGCCCAAAGCACATCTATCAAGATTATAATCTATCCGCAAAGAGAAAGCAAGGCAAATTTTCTCATGCATCCGAAAAAATCGAAAGCTCCGCCGTTTCCGGAAAAGTTCCGCCTCGCCGCGCAGCGCGCGATATCCCCGAAAAAACCCATCATCCGCGCGGCAAAAAAGGTGCCGCAGAACGAAAGCCTCATTCTGCGGCACCGCGTATTTCAAAATTATTTCTCAGAATCCGCCGTTTCCGGGATTTTTCTGCTTTTTGAGCATTCCCATAAGTTCGTTGAAATCATCCTCGGAAATTGCGGAAGGCTCAACCTCGGGAAGCTCTCCGTTCTTTTCCTCCTCGGTCGGAGCGAATTCGTTTTCTTCGGCAGTGACCTCGGCTTTCTTCTCCTCCTGCGCGGGAGCGGGAGCGGCTGCCTTCGCATCCATCTTCGGAAGCTTCTCTTTGTCGTTTGCAAATCCCGTCGCAATGATCGTGATCTTCATCTTGTCCTCAAGCTCGGGATCGAACGACGCACCCCAGATAACGGTAGCGTTGTCGGAAGCTTCGTTGGTTATCATGGTCGAAGCAAGATCGATATCCTCAAGTCCGATATCGGGAGATGCGGTTATGTTTATAAGGATTCCGTTTGCACCGGAAATCGAGGTCTCGAGAAGCGGACTCGAAATCGCCGCTTTTGCCGCGATCTCCGCCTTGTCCTTGCCTGTTCCCTCACCGACGCCCATGTGAGCGTATCCCGCGTCCTTCATGACGGCGGTAACATCCGCGAAGTCAAGGTTTACGAACCCGGGTACATTGATAAGCTCGGAAATGCTCTGTACACCGTGACGGAGCACATCATCGGAAATCTCAAATGCATTGAGAAGGGTTATTCTCGATTCGGAAACCTGTTTCAGTCTCTCGTTCGGAATAATAACGAGAGAATCGACAAATTCGCTGAGTGCGGAAATACCGAGTTCAGCCTGATCCATTCGGCGCTTTCCTTCGAATGCGAACGGCTTGGTAACGATACCTACCGTGAGAATCCCCATCTCTCTTGCGACACGCGCAACCACGGGAGCCGCACCCGTTCCGGTTCCGCCTCCCATTCCGGCGGTGATGAATACCATATCGGCGCCGCTTATTGCGTTCTTGATCTCCTCAAGACTCTCCTCCGCCGCGCGTCCGCCGATCTCGGGATTACTTCCGGCTCCGTGTCCCTTCGTTATTTTCTCTCCGATCGGGATCTTATGAGTTGCATTGGAATGAACAAGAACCTGCTTGTCCGTGTTGATCGCGATGAAATCGACCCCGCGGACGTTCGAAGTTATCATACGGTTGACGGCATTGTTTCCGCCGCCGCCGACTCCTGTTACTTTAATGTTTACGCCGCTTTCGAAATTCTCATCAAGTTCAAATGGCATCGCTATGTCCTCCGAATTTTCCGTATTTTAATTTTTTCCGCACGCGGCACATCCAGTGATATGCAGTTCTTCCGTGCTTTTTTATCTGTCTGTTTTTACGCAAGGCTGCCAACGGCAATTGCCTTTTATAATATAATATACTTATTTGAAAGGTTTTGCAATAGCTTTATCAAAAAAAGTGCGATTTTTTTCGCATTTTTCTTCCGTTTCGGCTGATTTTTGTCGTATTTTTCCTATTTCAGCGGCGTACTTGCATTTTTTACGTTTGCCTAAATATATTTTGCAAATGCATAAAACTAATCGAGCTTCAGCGTGTTATCCACGGTGACCGTGGTTTTCGAGGTATTGCTCAGGTCGATTTTCGCCTTGTTTTCCCCGTTGAACATTTCGTCCTCGAGGACCTTCGATGCGACCTTCAGCTTCAGCGCCGTATCGGAATACCCTCCGAAATCGAGAAGGTATTTACCATCGCAATTCATTTTCAGAGAATAAAGATCCGCAAGATCGACCGAACGTATTCTTTCGGCAAGCAACGACGAAAGAAGCGCCGAAGCCGTCGCTGATACCTGATCCGACGCAAAGGAATCACGAAATTCAACAGTCTCTCCGCACACGGCGGAGGATACCGCAGGTAGTTTCAGCATACAGAGATTTTCGATCTTCTCCGGCGGCGCGTCCTTCTCAAGCACGCAAAGCTCCCCCGAAAGGATGAAATATCTCCCGTATATCTGCGCGGCAAATTCCGCCTTTTCTTCCTCCACGGTGAACTTTATCCTGTTCGGAATAGCGCGTTCCACCTTCAGAGATTTCACATACGGACACTTTTTCTTCATCAGACGTTCGGCGGTACGCGAGCTGAAGGAATAGAGGTTGTCCCCGCTTTTCACACCGGATGCCGCGATTATCTCGTCTGCGGTATAGGTCGTGTTTCCCTCGACGGAAATATCGCTTATAACAAACAGAAGCTTATACGCAATAAATGCCGCCGCCGCAAACAGCGCAAATATAAGAACGAACGCGGCGAAGGCGCGCAGTGCCCTTCGGCTCTGCCTGTTATGCACGGTCCGCTCATAAGCTTCCATGCGGCGCGCCTCATCCTCGGCGTCGGCAACACGCTGACTGAGCCGCTCCTCGTAGATTCTCTCATACAGTCCGGGAGAAGCGTCTTTTTTGTTTTTCCGTTTCACGGGACGTTCTCCCCCCTTCCGAAATAAGGTATTATGCCTGTCCCACCGGGAGTGAATTATCTCCCGATAAGGCTGAGAATATCCCTGTAGATCAGCTTATTTGCATCGGGAACGGCAAATGCGCGGATCCTCTCGCCCATGCTTTCCCTCATTTTTTCGCCCTCGTCCGAGAGAAGCTTTTCCACGATTCCGTTGAGCGCGCCCGCGTCAAGTGAGCATTCCTCGACGATTTCCGCAGCATCGGCATCGCAGAGGACCTTGGCGTTCTTGTACTGATGATTGTTCGTCACGTTGGGAGACGGGATAAACACCGCCGCTTTCCCCGACATTGCAAGCTCCGACACGGTCATCGCGCCGGCGCGGCACACGATAAGATCCGCTGCCGCCATAACGTCGGGCATATTGTAGATATATTCGCGGAAATCAATATTCGGGCATTTATCAAGCCCGAGCTCATGAAATTGACGCGAAGCCGCCTCATACTCGATCGAGCCCGTCGCATGGATATGGTACGTTTCGGGATGCTGCGACGTGTACTTCTGCATAAGTTCGAGAACAGCATCGTTCACGCGCTCGGCGCCCATGCTTCCTCCGTAGGTCAGAAGCACGTTTTTCGTTCCCTCGGGAAGACCGAGCTTTTTCTTTGCCTCGGCGGGGTCCCTCGGCGAAAATGCGCTCATCAGCGGATTTCCCACACGCATAAGCTTGGAGGAATACTTGGAAAGACAGTGCGCAGTCTCCTCAAAGTTCAGATATATCCGATCGACATACGGAGCGAGCATTTTCACCGCGACACCGGGAACCGCATTCGACTCATGAAGCGCGGTCGGCACATGAAGATCAGCCGCCGCTTTAACGATGGGAAAGCAAACGTACCCGCCCGTTCCGATAACTATATCGGGCTTGAATTCACGGATTAGCCTTCGCGCCTTCAGCGTCGAGCTGACCGTCATGAAAAGGGTCTTAATATTCTCCGGGGACAGACTCCGTTTCAGTCCCCGTATATCAACATGGTAAAGCTTGTAGCCCGCCGCGGGGACAAGCTTATTTTCTATTCCGCGTGGTGTTCCGACATATGCGATCGTGCTTTCGGGGTCGTTTTGTTTTATCGTCCCGGCGATGGCAAGTGCGGGATTTACATGGCCGCCCGTTCCGCCGCCCGTCATAAGTACTCTCATCTTGAAATCCTTTTCGTTTTTCTATTTTTTCTGGTATGAGTGCTTCGATATTGACAGCACGATACCCATTTCCGCCATAAGAATGATCAGCGACGATCCGCCGTATGAGAAAAACGGCAGTGAAACTCCGGTATTCGGAATAATGTCGCAAACGACGGCGATATTCAGAAACGCCTGTAATCCGACCTTTGAAATTATTCCGAAAACAGTGAGCGCGGAGAATGTGTCCGGCGCGTGCATCGCTATTTTGAAGCCGCGCCATATGAAGATAAGATACAGCGCGATAAGTATCACCGCACCGACAAAGCCCATCTCCTCACACCATATCGTGAAGATAAAGTCGTTCTGCGCGGCTGAAACATAACTGAATTTCTGACGGCTTGCGCCGATTCCGACGCCGAGCGGACCGCCCGATCCGATCGCGTACATTCCCTGCGTCGTCTGCCACTTTTCACGTAGGACGTCGGCATTTTCGTTCATTTTGGTCGTAATTCGCTGAAGAGCGTACGGATTTTTCCACAGGAACAGTCCCGCCGCTCCCGCACCCGCAACGCCGAAGCCGCCGAGTGTATATCCCATGTGTACACCGCCGATAAGCATTACGATAAGACCGATCGCCCCGATTATAATAGTGCCGGAAAGGTGCTTTTCAAGAAGCACGAGGATACATGCGCATCCAACAAACGAAGCGGGGATCAGAACGCCGCGTATGAGCATCGGACCCGTGTGAAGCCTGTCGATTGCATATTTCCGGTTCTTTTCAAGATACCATGCAAGTATGAGCACAAGCGCCGTTTTCATGAGCTCCGACGGCTGAATCGAAAATGATGTGTTCGGTATTCCGAGCCACCGCTTTGCTTCACCTTCGCTTTTTCCGACCACAAGAACAAGAAGAAGAAGCACCACGGAAACTATATACGCGGGTACCGCGATCCGTCGGTAGAAGCTGTACGGGACGGCGGACGCCGCCATCATAACGATCACGCCGAGAACGGCAAAGACCGCCTGACGCTTAATATAGTAAAGGCTGTCGTCCTCCTGCGCGAGCGCCGACGGATAGCTTGCACTGAAGACCATCACGGTGCCGAGGCACAAAAGCGTAAGTATCAGCGCAAGCATGACATGGTCCACGCCGAGGCGCACGCGCACGATGCCGATATTGCGCTTTTTCTCGGCTTCCGCTTCCTTCGCAAGCGAATTTTTGTACTTCTCTGTTTTCAGACGGCGCTTTGCTTCGCGCACATTCGTCGAGGGAAGCGAAGATGACGAACGCACCGTGCCGGGCGAAGTGTGCGCCGGACGTTCTGCCGGAACGCGTCGCTGTGCCTGTCTGCGAGCATCCGAGGATGCACGTCTTACGCGAACGTCCCCTCTTCCGTCGGAATTAACGCTGCCGCCGGGACGCTCCTGCGGGCGCGGAACTCGCCGAGCTGCCGAATATCCGGAAGATGTCCGGCGCACGTTTCCCGAACTCACGGTATTTCCTCGGCGATGCGGTTCACCGCCATGCGAACGAGGCTCGCCGCCTCCGCCCTGCGTATTTGCAGTAAAACGGGGACTCTGCCCCCGGCCGTATCTCATATCAAGATCGTCTGCCAAAGATAAAGTCCCCCTTTCGAACGTTCGGTATGAAATCGGTCACACAGCCGCAGAAAGCGGCTTTACCCGATGCATACCGTGTTATTTTACGCCGAGCCACGCAAGCGCGCAGAACAGCGCTGTTATAAATGTGAAAACTCCGACTATTTTCAGCTCGCTCCATCCGCATTTTTCGAAATGGTGGTGGATCGGAGCCATTTTGAAGAGCCGCTTTCCGTGGGTGATCTTGAAATACCCGACCTGAAGCATAACGGAGAACGCCTCAATTATGTATATGATGCCGCATACGACAATTATGAGCGGATTTCCCGCCATAAATGCACATCCGACCGTAAAAGCGCCGAGATAAAGCGAACCGGTATCGCCCATGAACACTCTTGCGGGATAGAAGTTGTAGATAAGAAATCCCGCAGACGACGCGATAATAAGCGCCGACGGCACGGTCAGCTCGCACATATCCGGAAGGATAAACGCGCAGAGGGCGAAGAACACGCCGACTACAAGCGTGACCGAGCTTACAAGCCCGTCGATACCGTCGGTAAGGTTTACCGCATTGACCACTCCGGTAAGGAGGATGAGCGCAAACACATAGTAAAGCACTCCGAGCTCAAGCGTCACACCGACAAACGGGATATAAAGCTCCGTCGTCAGATTGCCCGATGCCATCATCGCGGCAAGGTATGCGCCGGATGCGGCAAGCTGGAGCAGATACTTCTGCGGAGCGGTAAGCCCCTCGTTCTGCGCTTTGCGCAGCTTCGCCGAATCGTCGATCATGCCGATTAGTCCGTTGGCTGCAGCAAAGAGAAGCGTAAACAGAAGCGCAAGATGATCCGAAAATCCGTCGCGTATCCCGAGATAAACGAACGCGCAAAGTCCCGCCGCCGCCGAAGCTATGATAAACGAGAGTCCGCCCATGGTAGGCGTTCCCTCTTTACTGCGGTGCCATCTCGGACCGATATCGAGAATATGCTGTCCCATCTTTTTGCTTTTCAGGAACGGGATAAGCTTTCTCAGAATCATCACCGTCACCGCAAAGGTAAAGACAAGGCAAACGGCAAAAAGTATTCTCTGACTCATAAAGTATCATCAGCCTTCGGAAGGCTTCCTTTCATTCGGGAAATATGATTCGCAAAGCGGCGATTTCTGTCGCTCCCGGATCCCGCGGCATTTGGCACGCCGCCGTCCGGATCATTTTTTTCGTATCTTCTTCAAGGCTTCGATGACCCGCTCCGCCGAAACCGCACGGCTCGCTTTTACAAGAAGCACGTCGCCCGACTGCATCGATGAATTTATCATCTTAGCCATCTCCGTCGGATTGTCGGAATCGAGACTGACATATACATTGTCCGCGCGCACGCCCTTCTTTATCGCCGCTTCCGCAACGATATCCGCCATTGCTCCGTAGCAGTAAAGCTTCTGCACCTTCATCTGCGCAGCGTACTGACCGAGCTGATCGTGCATGAGCCTCGAATACTCTCCGAGCTCAAGCATATCTCCGAGAAGCGCACAGGGCTTAACGCCTCTTCTCGACGCGATCGACGTAAGCACGTCTATCGCCGCACGCATGGATTCGGGGCTTGCGTTATAGCAGTCGTCGATAACCGTTATTCCGCCGACGTCGTATATGTTCTGACGCTTGTCGGTGCTTACAAACGTAAGAAGCCCGCGGCGGATCATGTCGTCGGTCATGCCGAGCTTGACGCCGACTGCATATGCGATAAGCGAATTGTATACGTTATGTCTGCCGAGCGCGGGAATCTCGACATTGGTGACTGCTTTGTTGTTGTAAATGAGATCGTACATAATCCCGTTTTCAAGATAGCGTATATTGACCGCGCGATAATCACCGAAGCGGTTGTACACGCTGACGAATTCGGGTTCGGGCTCGACATGACCGCGGGTAGCGAACAAAAGCGGCTCGTCGGCGTTAAGCATAAGCGAACCGTCCTTTTTAAGTCCGCTGACGATCTCCAATTTGGCTGCGCATATGTTCTCCCGCGTTCCGAGCGCGGCAAGGTGAGATGTACCGATGTTTGTTATGACCGCAATGTCGGGACGCACGAGCTTTGACATATACTCTATCTCGCCGCGCGCGGACATTCCCATCTCGATAACGGAAACCTTATCGTCGGGAGAAAGATCGAACAACGTCAGCGGCAGACCTATCTCGTTATTATAGTTGCCTTTCGTCTTATGCGTCTTGAACGACGCCGATGCCACGGCGGAGATAAACTCCTTCGTGGTCGTTTTTCCGACGGAACCCGTGACCGCCACAAACGTAGCATCGGAAAAATCTTTATAGTACGCGGCAAGAGTTCCGAGCGCCTTCACGGTATCCTCAACGCGAATCGCGTAAAAATCAAGCCCATCGGTATTTTCGGGCAGCGACGAAAGAAGCACCACCTGACTTCCCGCCGAAACCGCATCCGCAATAAAATCGTGACCGTCGTATTTTTCACCCACAATGGCGCAAAAAAGCGTTTTATCCCCGCCCTCGCGCGAATCGTGAGATATTCTTTCGACGATTTCGGAAGCCGGAGAACCGATCTTTATGAGCTCAGCGCGGCAGACCTTCGCAATCTCTTCCGCAGTCAGATTTTTTATTTTAAGTTCAACGCTCATTTTCGACTCCTTGCTGTATAAATATCTACTTTACATTATACACAAAAACCTCATATTTTTCAAGGCGTGATTTAATTTTTGGACTTTAATTTTGCCGTTTATTTTTCTCGGTAAGTTCCGCCACCACCGACCTCTCGTCAAATGGGTGCTTTCCCGAAGAATCTATCTCATAATTTTCGTGTCCCTTGCCACACAGCATCACCGTATCGCCCTCGCGTGCAATCGAAAGAGCGCAGGCGATCGCCTCGCGCCTGTTCGGAACGACCGTATAATCGCTGTCACGGTGAACACCGCGGAGTATATCCTCGATTATCGATATCGGGTTCTCCGTTCTCGGATTGTCCGATGTCACAACGGAAATATCCGCAAGCCGCGTTGCGCATTCGCCCATCGGCGCTCTCTTGCTTTTATCGCGGTCGCCTCCGCAGCCGAAAACGCATATCACCCTTCCCCGCGTACATTCCCTGACAACGGAAAGTGCGCCCTCGAGAGCCGCCGCGGTATGTGCGAAATCCCTGATCACGGTGAATTCCCCGTCGTACAGCCTCTCCATTCTGCCGTCGATCTGTCCGACGAGTCCAAGCGCCTTTTCAACGTCGCCGCATTCCGCGCCGAGGCTCAGCGCCGCCGCTGCCGCAAGAGCGGAATCCGTTATATTGAAATGCCCCGGCAGAGAGACTTCGGCGTGCAGTTTCCCGAATTCCGACAAAAGATCAAACGAGACTCCCGAAAGTCCGCGGAGCACGGGAGATTCAACCGTAAAATCCGCGCGCTGTTTTTTCGAAAGAAATTTCATCGGGCACTTCGGCGCAAGCGACGCGATGTACCGCGAATACGGATCATCGCCGTTCATTATCCCCGCCTCGCTGAGTTCAAACAGGTGAGCCTTTGCCTTTGCGTATGCCTCCATGGTAAAGTGGTAATCGAGATGCTCCGGCGACAGATTCGTGAAAAGGGACAGCTTCGGCCGCAGAGGATCAAGCTTGCGCTGATGAAGCGCATGGCTCGATGCCTCAATAACGACATACTCGCATCCCGCGTCCCTCATCATGCGAAGCGCTCCGTAGAGATACTTCGGATCGGGTGTCGTCATCGCGCAGGCTGCCGAATCGATCTCGCTTCCGTGTCCTATATCGACCGGCTTTCCGTCTATCTTCGCACCAACCGTGCCGATAAGCCCCGTGCGCGCGCCCGCGCCGCGCAGCAGCGAATCAAGGATAAACGAGGTTGTGGTCTTACCGTTCGTCCCCGTAACGGCGATTATATTCATGCCGTCCGCGGGGCGGGAACAGAAGTTGTTCCATATCTGCGCGGCGCAGTACCGCGTCGATGCGACTTCAAGATAACGGACGCCGTCCGGCACGCGCCTGCCGCGCCGCACGACGACCGCGCACGCACCCGCCGCCGACGCTTCGGATATATAGTCCGCGCCGTCAAAGCTCGTTCCGTCAAGGCAGATGAAAAGCTCCCCCGGACGAACGGTGCGCGAATCCGTCGAAATTCCGGTCGCGTCAAGTGAATCGGGATCGAAATTGGATGAGAGCACGCTCACACCCGAAAGAAACAGCGAAAGCTTCATGACCGTCTCCGTTCCGCCGCCGATGCGGCAAGATTATTCATTCGGCTTCGGCATCGGCGCCGAAGCGCGGCAGCATACCTTTCGGTATTCCTTTATATTTTTCGTCCGAATTTTTCGTGTGAGCAGGCGCGGGCGCCTTTATTTGTCAGTCTGTTCCGTCAAGGTGCTTTATATCAAGCGTGACAACAGTTCCTGGCGGAACCTCAGTCCCCGCCTCGATCGACTGAGAGGTGACAAGCGCGCCGTCGCGGAGGCTCTGCGTTCCGGTAAAGCTTACGTTCAGCCCCATGTTGGTGAGTATCTGATTTGCCGCCGCTGCGGTTTTGCCCTTGAGATCCGGAACCTGAACGCTTTGTGTCGCGCTCTCGCCTCCGGTATAGAGAAGGATCTTTCCGGCTGATTTGAGCACCGAGCTTCCCGCCTCGGGAATCTGTGCGGTGACGGTATCGCCGCTTCCGATGATCTCGTATTTCAGTCCCGCCGCTTCGATGTACGCGACAGCCGTCGCCTTTTCCGATCCGACGTATGTTCCGACCGTCACCTCGACGGCTTCAAGCTCCTCTGCGCTGTACTGCGGCTCGTATCCGAGGTAAGGCAGTGTAAACGAAAGAAGATTCGATATGTACGGCGCCGCGACCACGCTTCCGTAGATTCGCTCGTTTGTCGGCTCATCGACTATGATTATGGCGGCGATCTCGGGGTCCTCCGCCGGAGCATAGGCGACGGTCGAGCCGACGCGGTACGGAGTATTGCCGTTTTCGTCGTACTTATCCTTCTTCTCAGAGGTACCGGTTTTCGCGGCGACCTTGTATCCGCGGACATATGCGTTCTTCGCGCCGCCGTCGCCGGAGACACCCGCTTCAAGTATCGTCGTGACCCTTTCGCAGCTGTTTTCGCTTGCGACCTGACGCTTTACATCGGTCTTGTACTCGTACACCGTATTCCCGTCGTCGTCTAAAATGCGTGATATCAGGTGCGGCGTGACGAGATTTCCGCCGTTTGCGATCGCCGCTATAGCGTCGATCTGCTGAATCGGAGTGACCTTGAACGTCTGACCGAACGTATAAACCGCAAGCGATACTCCGTTGAAATTCTTCTCATCGGAGACTATGGACGATGATTCTGCGGGAAGGTCGATTCCCGTTTTCTCGGTATATCCGAACGCGCGGAAATTCTTATAGAACTTTTCGGCTCCGATGCGCTCGCCGAGCATCATCATCGTGGGGTTACAGGACTGCTGAAGTCCGTGTACGAAGTCAACAAGTCCGTGACCCTCGTGCTTATGGCACGAGATAGGACGCGGGTAACCGTCAACCTTGTAGCTTCCCGAGCAATAGAAGGTGTCGCTTTCCTTCAGGACATTCTCCTCGAAGCCTATCGTTGCAGTAACCGCCTTGAAGGTTGAGCCGGGCTCATAGAGCACCGTCACCGCCTTGTTCGACCACATATTGTAGAGCATCTCGTAATAGCTTTTGCGGTATGCGTCGCTTCCCTCCTCAAGTCCCGACGCCGCAAGCTTTTCCTGTGAATACTGATCGAGCGTATACGGATCGTTCAGATCGAACGGAGGATACGTCGCCATGGCAAGTATCGCGCCCGTGTTCACGTCCATGACGATGCCGCAGGCGCGTTCGTCCGCCCCGTTGTCCTTGTAGGTGTCCTCAAGCTGATTTTCAAGCTCATACTGTATATATACGTCGATGGTCGTCTCAATATTATAGCCGTTTGAAGCTTCTATGTAGCTTTCGTATGTGAACGGCATATCGTTGGAATGCGCGTCCTGCGCGGTTATATATCTGCCGCTCGTCCCCTCAAGGAGGTTGTTGTAATAGCTCTCAAGTCCGTATATGCCGACTCCGTCGCGGTTTGTGAATCCGAGAACGTGGGAGCACAGATCGGAGTAGGGATAATATCTCACCGACGTCGCACGGAGGTATATCTGGTCGGTGAGACCGTATTCGGAGATGAATCTGCGAATCTCATCCGCTTCCTCTTCGTTCAGCCCCTCGGTTATCTTTTCGTATTTTCTGTTGCGCTTTGCCGCCTTTTCGATAACGGTATCGTAATCGACGTCGGGCAATTCCGAGAGGCGGTGCGCGATAAGCTCGTTCATTTTGAGACCGTCAAGCGTTTTTCCGTCGCCGTCGGTCCACGAAAACGCCTGAACGGCATTGTCTTTATCCTCCATCGCATCGACTATATCCTTGGGAGAAATTATAACCATGTAGTTCGACACGTTGGTTGCAAGGATGTTGCCGTTTCTGTCGTATATCTTCCCGCGCGCCGGATTCACTTCGGTCTCGACCGTAAGCTGATCGAGCACCCGTTTCTGATAATTCTCATAATCGATCACCTGCATTTTGAAAAGTACGGCGACCACGGAAAATGCGCATACGGCAAAGCACGCCATAATCGCTATTGCGCGCCGTACCGTCCGCCGCTCGATCCGCTTCCCGGGGAGCGCGGCGTATGCGTCATCGTTTTTTCTGTTCTTTTTTTCTTCGGGCAAAATATATCCCTCCATAAAAACGGCACAGCCGTTTCGGATTTCATGTCCGTTCGGATTTCGCAAAGGTCTTTATATTATATTCAAAATCGTGGCGTACATTCTTGCACGCCACGATATAATGTCATCCGATATGCGGATATTCAGTTGAAATACTCCGATATTTTCCCGAGATTCTCACCTATCGCGGAAAGCAGTGTCGAAAATGCGCCGGTATTTTCCGAATCTCCGGTATCCTTGAGTTCAACTCTGTCGGAATCGGCAAGCGAAACGAAACGCGATTCCACGAGATCGGAGCTGACCATTCCGATCTTTTCGGTTGCGATCTGTTCCACGGTGCGTATATCGTCGCGCGCTTCGAGAAGTCCGTTGAGCCTTACCGCTTCGGCATCAAGCTGCTCCTGCTTTGTTCTCAGGTCGGAGATCTCGCGCCTGTACTCATAAAGCTGCGCAAACGAGTTCATCATGACCATAACCATCATGGTGCAAACCGCAAGAAGTGCCACCATACCGAGCGGGAACGGCGCTTTCTTCTGCTTTACCTCGACATGCTTCGGCTTCGCGCCGAGAAAAAAGGTTCTGACGTTTTCGAGTATCTTTGTGACGGAAACGGTTTTCTTTGTGCTTACACGGGGGGCGCTTCTGCGTCGGGGAGCATTGCGCTCGGCTGTGGCGCGCTCACGGATACGCTCACCGCGGGCATACGCTCTGCCGAATACCTCGACGCTGCTCTGAAGCGCGGTCTTGCCCGTATCGGGCTTAGGCATACGGTGCACTACCGTATCTCTCATGAGATTGTGAGGACGTCCTGCCGCATTTGCGGTGCTGCGGCGTGCCGCCTGTGCGCGCTGTGCCTGTGCGCTGCGGTAGGCATCGGTTCCGGGACGGCGGAGCGGACGCGAATCACGGTATGCCTCCGGATGACGCGGAAGCGCCTGTGCCCGTGCTCCTTCCGTGTGTGCCGCGGACATGGCCTGTCCCACGGTGCGAGAACGTCCCGCGGCGGGGGATGTCCCGCGGCGATCGCGTCTGCGCGCTGCCTCCTCATTGCGACTTCTGTTTATTGCAACGGCGGTTCTTTCGCCGAATTCAGCTTTAAGTCTATCGCAAAGGGTATTTCCGGTAAAAGTCATTCTTTGAACGCCGTATGTCATTTTTTCCGTCCCCTTTATATTTTATTATTCCCGCCCGAGGCGGTCTTTTGCGGAGCGCGTTTTTCAGAGCTTCTCGACAACTCTGAGCTTTGCGCTGCGCGCTCTCGGATTTTTCTCAAGTTCTTCGGCAGATGCCGTTATCGGCTTTTTCGATATCGCCTTCACGACTGGCTTCTTTCCGCACACGCACACCGGGAAATCCGGCGGGCAGGTACACGGGGATTCGAGATCGCGGAAGGTTCGCTTGACGATTCTGTCCTCGAGCGAATGAAAGGTTATCACAGCCGCTCTTCCGCCCGGATTCAGACGATCGACCGCCGCGCGGATCGACGGTTCGATCTGTGCAAGCTCGCCGTTTACCTCGATGCGTATCGCCTGAAAGGTGCGCTTTGCCGGATGCTGCGCCTCTGCGCGGCGTGCGGCGGCGGGAATTGCGTTTTTCACTATTTCCGCAAGCTCGAGCGTGGTGCGCACGGGAGCTTTTTCTCTTGCGGCGGCAATAGCTGCGGCGATTCTCTGTGCGAATTTTTCCTCGCCGTATTCCGAGATTATGCGTGCAAGCTCCTTCTCGGAATAGGTGTTCACGACATCTGCGGCGCAGAATGCCGCGCCCGTGTCCATTCTCATATCGAGAGGCGCGTCCGTCATGTAGGAAAAGCCTCGTTCGGGAGTATCGAGCTGGTGAGACGACACACCGAGATCCCAAAGCACCCCGTCTATACTTCCGACCCCGACGGAATCGAGAGCCGACGCAATTTCGTCAAATGTACATTTTACAACTGCCGCGTTCGGGGAAACCGCCGAAACACGCGCACGGCACGCGGCGATCGCCTCGTCGTCGCGGTCAAGGCTTATCAGTCTGCCGCTGCCCATTCTTTCGGCAATTGCCGCCGAATGACCGCCGCCTCCCGCGGTGCAGTCCACATATGTTTTTCCGTCTCTTATATTGAGCGCTTCCATGCATTCGGAAAGCATTACCGGAATATGTTCGAATTCGATCTTTTCCATATCAGAGACCATACTCATCCATAAGCTCGGCAACCGATGCAAGATTGTCCTCGCTGTTGATCTCTTCCCACTTCTCGGCAGCCCATATCTCCGCGATATTTCCGCAGCCTACGATAACGACATTCTTTTCGATCCCCGCAAATCTCTTCAGCGCGGGGGAGATAACGACACGTCCCTGTGAGTCGGGGGTGACTTCGGATGCGTTTGAATAAATGAAACGTCTGACCGCAGCAAGCTTCTTATTAGGCAATGCGTCTAATTTGTCGCTGTATTTTTTCCATTCCTCCATGGAATAAACTTGTAGACAATTGTCTATGCTTTGTGTTATCATAAATACGGGGCCGAGCTGCTCACGGTGCTTTGCGGGAATTATCAGTCTGTTTTTTCCGTCAAGTGAATGCTCAAAACGGTCGGTCAGCATTATCCGTTTTCCCCCTTTCTGTGGATTATAAGTGACACTTCACACCACTTTCCACCACTTTATGTGTTTTTATTATAATACACCGAGCCATAAATAGCAAGGGCTTTCGCAAAAATTTTTTATCTTTTGCGCGATTTTATTCACTTGTTTCGCGCATTTCCCGCTTTTTCCCGTCTTTTCCCCCGCGCATTCTCTCTGTATCAGACAGAATTTTACATTTTTTGTTCGATATTCTTTTATTCGTTTGCGTAAAATACCGCGTGAAGCGACCCGTTTCGACGGACGCAAAAAATACGCAAATGCTGTCGACAATTGCGTAAACAAATTATTCGGATGCCGAAATGCGATCGGCAAACCCTGAAATCATTTTCCGATTTTATGCCCGCGGTGCCTGCGCGGAGCAAATATCGCACAGAGCGCCGCGTGGCGCTTTTGTATGCCCGTGAGCGCCGCTGAGCGTTCATGTATTTGCGTGCACATCATACCGCGCGAAAGGCACCGTCGCATCCATGGGCATGCAACGCAAAAAATCCCTCCCCGGCGTTCAATATGCCATAGGAGGGATTTCGTTATTTGTTTTTCTTTCACCATGCGAAGCAGATCGCAGCCGTGCTGCTATTCCGCTCGATATCCCGGCAGTCAAGAGCTGCCGAACGCCGTTTTACGGCGATTCCGCGCATCGCGGTAAGTGATTTGGCAGGCGATTTTGCGGGGCAATTTCACGGGGCACTTCGCCGCATCCGGCATCACTCCGCGCCGGGCGGCTCAACGAAAGCGTCATTTTTGACGCAGTTTTTCGACAAACGAAGCGACCGACGCAGGCAGCGCACGCGAGAGCTCACCGCCGTATCTGATGACCTCGCGCGCGTATGTCGAGGATATGTGCGCAAACTCGGGGCGTGCGGGAAAGATAACGCTGTCGAGCCGCGCATCGAAATCGCGCATCACGGATGCGAGCATAAGCTCATAGTCGAAATCGACACATCCCCGTGCGCCTTTCACCAAGGTTGCGGCACCGAAAGCGCTCGCCGCATCCGATGTGAGTCCGTCCCACGAAACCGCGCCGACATTCTTCAGCCCTTCATCCTCGATCGCAAGAGAGACCATGGCAAGGCGTTCGTCTACCGTAAACATCGTATGCTTTTCCGCGTTGGCAAGAACCGCCACCGTCACGCGGTCGAATATGCCGGATGCGCGTATTATCACGTCAAGGTGTCCGAGCGTTATCGGGTCAAAGCTTCCCGGGATCAGCGCGTTTTTTGCCGAAAATTCCATTTCCGTTTTCCCGCATCCGAAAGGAAGCGGTCTCCTTTCATTTGGCATTGCGCCGCACACGGCGCAAATCAGCCGTTCTGCGTTTTGGGCTCGAGCAGGGTAATTCTCGTTATGCCGTATGCGTTCGACTTGCGGATATTGAAAGCCGAAGCAAGGGAGTCGTCCGCGCCGAAAACGCCGTTGTAAATCTCCGCCTGTTCGCTTTCCTCACTCCGCTTTTTTCTCTTCGGAGCGCTTGCGCACCGGCTCTCGCAGACGACCACGGAATGAGGCGCAAGCATTTTTCCCGAGACAAGCAGTCTCAGCGCATCCGGAACGAGCATTGAATCATACGGCGGATCGATGAACACGATATCGTAGCTTTCCCTGCCCGCGTTTCCCCTGAGCGCAGATGCGTAATCCGACGCCGACACTCGGCACAGCTCAAACAGCCCCGCTTTTTTCGCGTTTTCGATTATTATATCGCTTGCCGCTCTTGAGTTGTCGATAAACGTCGCGTGAGACGCGCCGCGGCTCAGGGCTTCAAGTCCGAGCTGACCGCTTCCGGCGAACAGATCGAGCACGCGCCGTCCCTCGATTTCAAACTGAAGCATGGAAAACACCGCTTCCTTCACCCTCTCGGACGTAGGGCGCGTGTCGTCTCCCTCAAGAGTTTTGAGCGGAATATTTCTTGCTTTTCCCGTTATAATTCTCATACTATCTCCGTTCTGCCGCGCTGCGGCAAAAGTAATACGTCCTTTCGGACAATCAGTTTTCTTTCTCGTTTTCCCGTGCCGCCTTATCCGCAAAATGTGAGGCGACCCGTTCGGCATCGCTCTGCGAGATTCCCTTCACCGCGGCAAGCTCGCCGACATCCGCCGACTTTATCGCGGAAAGCGATCTGAAATGCGCAAGAAGCGCCTTCGCTTTCTTTTCTCCGATTCCGTCTATATCCTGAAGAGTCGAACGCTTCAGCGTCTTTCGCTTTGCGTCCGTCATCTTCGACACAGTAAAGCGGTGAACCTCTTCCTGAAGGCGGTATATGAAAGTGAATATTTCGTTGTCGCGTGCGATATTGACCTCGCCGCCCGCTCCGACCACCGTTCTCGTCTTATGGTGCGAATCCTTGACCATGCCGAACACCGGCACGTCGATCCCGAGACGCTCAAGCTCTTCGGTGACAACGCTCACATGACCCGCTCCGCCGTCAAGCAGAATAAGGTCGGGGTATTCCGAAAACGATCCGTTCTCATCCGACAGATGCGACATACGCCGACGGAGTGTTTCTCTCATCGACTCGTAATCGTCGGGAGCCGAAAGTCCTTTTATGCGGAAATACCGATAATCCTTCTTTGAAAGGCTTCCGTGAATCGCACAGATCATTCCGGCGGTGATGTGCTCCGAGCCGAGATTTGAAATATCGTATGCCTCTATCCTCTCGGGAACGACCTCGAGACCGAGCATCGAAGCCAAACGGACAAGCATCTTTTCATTCCGGTCGGTCCGACCGCGGCGCATAACAAGGTGCTCGTGCGCGTCGTTCACGCACATATCTGCCATATGCTTTCCCTCTCCGCGCTCCGGGGTTCTGACGGTCACGCGGTGATCCGCTCTTTGAGAAAGGTACTCTCCGAGCATCGTATATTCATGCTCCGTAAGCGGGAAAGAAAGAAGTATCTCACGCGGGATATACTCTCTGCCGCGGTAAAGCGAAGCGATAAACGAAGCGAGCGGAGATTCGTCGAAATCCCCCGCAGAGGTTATCTCGTTCTCGCCGAAGTCGAAATGCTCACTGTCGCTCACATATCCGTCCCTGACGTAAAACGCCGCCGCGCATTCTCCCGACGCATCGGAATAGTACCCGATCACGTCGTATTCCGCCTCGGCGTCTCCGGTGCGGCGCTTGCCGTCGCCGAGCGCCTTTATTGCCGATATCGCATCGCGCCACCTTGCCGCACTTTCGTAAAGCTCGCGCTCCGCGCAGTCGAGCATCTTCTCGTTAAGCTGTTCGATGACCGCAGCGCTTTTTCCGCGCAGGACATCGGAAGCCATTTTTATAAGCCCGGCGTATTCCTCACGGGTCACATTTCCGGTGCAGACCCCGCAGCACCGCCCCGTCTGATAATACAGACACGGACGCTCACGGCCTATGTCGCGCGGGAATTTTCTCGTGCATGAAGGGATCCCGAGCGCTTTTTCAAGCGCGCGGAGGACCGGATAAATAACGCCCGTTCCGGAATACGGTCCGAAGTAGGATGCGCGGTCGTTGAGCCTCTTGCGGGTCACCGTAAGGCGCGGGTATTCCTCTGCAGTTATCTTGACATACGGATATGATTTTGAATCCTTCAGCAGTATGTTGTATTTCGGCTTGTACTGCTTGATAAGGTTGTTTTCGAGTGCAAGCGCCTCCATCTCGGTCGATGTGGTGATAAATCTGAACGATCTGACCGACTGCGCCATCCTCGTCGTCTTAATATCGTGAGAGCCGTGGAAATACTGCTCCACACGGTCGCGCAGCGAACGGCTCTTGCCGACATATATGACCTTGCCGTCGGCGTTCTCCATAATATAAACGCCGGGAGAACGCGGAAGACGCATTGCCTTCTGATGAAGTCCGGAGAGTATCACCTCTGCCGAGAGTTCGTTTTTCATATAACGCTCCTGTGTCTCGGGGCACATCCGCCCCTTGCGTCCGTCAGCGAAATACCGTCCGCGGCGGGCACGTCCGCGGCGGGCGCCGCATCCGATTTCCCGTGCAATCTCCGAAGCCTCCCGAGCACGTCGGCCCGCACGGGAAGATCCTTATCCGAAAAAACTCTTTCGGAAAATATCTTTTCCGCAGGCTCGGGCATTCATTCGGACGCACTTCCCGTAAAACAAAACGCCCCGCCTCACCGATCGGAATAAGCTTCCCGTATCCGGCAGGGCGGAGCTGCAAGCGCCGTTTCTTTTACAGATATTTCTCGTCGAAGGCAGATTCAATAAGCGCGCAAAGACCGTTCACCGCATCCTGCTCGTCGTTTCCGTCGGCAATTATCGTTATCGTCATATCCTTTACGATACCGAGAGAAAGCACACCGAGAAGACTCTTCGCGTTGATCTTTCTGTCGTCGCGCTCAACCCAGATGGTGCTCTTGTATGTGTTTGCCTTCTGAATAAAGAAAGTAGCCGGACGTGCATGAAGGCCTACGCTGTTTTTTATTGTAACTTCTTTAGAAATCATTGTAATTCTCCCGACTGACAGCCAATATATTTCAGATATCCATAGTATATCAAAAACATATTACAAAATCAATACCTTAGCCCTATTTTTCTGAAATTCGGCTCAATAATTAATTTTCGGCTTGCGGAAATTCCGTAAATTGGGCAACTTGCCGCACTTCGTATCGACAAATATGAACCATCGCCAGGCGAAAAAGCGCAAAGCTCACCCGAAAGGCTGCAAGTGCGCCGGCGCTCGGTGCTCCGTCCAGCGCGGCTTCGCGCGACATCTCCGCTCCGGCATCATTAAAGCTCATCGGCACGCCGAACGTTTTTCGCTTTTTGTATTGCGGCGGAGGGGCTTTTGTGGTAGAATAATCAAAGCCGCAAAATCACGGGATCGGGAAAGGAATCCGCAATGAGAAATTTAACCGTCAAAAGAGAGAAAAGCTTTGTTGCCTGCCTCATAACGATGAGGGTTTTCGCCGAGGACAGAGAGCACGGCGAGACCGTCATAGACGGCACGCCGTGCCGCAGGCTCGGAGAACTGAAAAACGGCGAGGAAAAGACCTTCCCGATCGAAGAAGATGATATCAAGATTTTCGTGATCGCCGACGAATTAAGCAAAAACTTCTGCTTCGACTGCTATGCCCTTCCCGCGGGCAGCGAAGACGTCTTTCTTTCGGGACGAAACAGATTCAGTCTCTCCTCTGGAAATTCATTCCGATTCGACAACAGCGATTCCGCAGAATCCCGGCGAAAGAAATCGGGGCATCGCGGCACGGCGGTCATGATAATTTCCGTCATTGTCGGAATCGCAATAGTCGTTGCCGCATCGACCGCACTTCTTTCCGGCATGCAAAGCAGAAAAAAGGATTTTTCGACGGACGGATTCGGCATAACGCTCACCGAAGCCTTCACCGAGGAGAACGTAGACGGCTACCTTGCGGCATACTCTTCGAAAAATATTGCCGTTTTCGTGTCGAAGGAAGACTTCTCGTCCTTTGAAGGATTGCAGGACTGTACCGCCGAAGACTATGCCGAGTTCACCAAGGAAAGCAACAATCTCGACGATGCGGAGGTAAAGTCCGACGGCGATCTGACGTATATCGAATACAAATTCACCAATGCCGACACAAACGAAACGTACCGTTATTTCCCCTACATATACAAAACCGACGACGCATTCTGGATGGTGCAGTTTGCGGTGTCCGACGAAAACGCGGAGCAGTGCCGCGCGCAGATCTCCGAATGGGCGAAATCCGTAAAATTCGGATGACCTGCTTTATCCTCCGAATCGCGGATTTCCTGCAGACAAATCCCAAGCCAAAGGACCGATGAGTTATCCTCATCGGTCCTTTTCGGTCATTTCCGGGATTTTTTCATTTCATCCGCTTTCTTTATTATTCTGAGCATTCCGCCGTCGATATCATCCGTATCGCAAACGGCGCTCTCCATCGGGCACGGTCCGGTTTTATCGCAGTTCAGTATCCCGTCGGCAAGCGTATCGCAGCCCGTCTCAATTCCGTGCGCCTTCAGAAGCCGCTCTGCGCCGACGGACATGACATCCGCAAAAACCGCACGCACTCCTGCTTTCACGAAGAGCATTGCAGCCGCTCTCCCGACAACGCGATCGGCGGCGCAATACCCGATAAGGGCCTTTCCTTCGCGGATAAATCCGAGCATCGGAGATACGCCGCGCCCGTTGCTCGTTATAACTTCGCCGTTCTTGCAGAGCGCCGGCGTATGCCCTTCGAGAGCGGCGCGTGCGGTTTCAAGATCTGCTAACAGTTCCTACTGCCATGCCTGCAGTGGACTTTCACCACCATGTTGTAACGCATGCCGAGCGCACCGGAAAAACGTTGCGTTTTTTTGAAAAACGTACCGTTTCGGTTAATAATTATTGTTTTGTCACATATTTTAATTCATGCATCCCGGCACCTTCCTCTCCGCCGAGAAAACGCATGACGGCTTCGTTGAATTCCGAAGGATTGCGGCTTGCCGCGAAATGATCGCCGCGAACAAAGCAAAGCTGCGAATCCGGGATCGCCGATGCGATCAGCTCGGTATGGCTCCGTTTCACGAGATCACGCGTTCCGGCGATAACAAGCGTCGGCGAGGTGATCCCCGAAAGACTCTCCGGCAATATGTGAGGCTCATTCACCATAAGTCCGAGAAGCTCAGCATTTTTCTTCGCGTCTGCGCTTTTTCCCGCGAAGCGGCGTGCGATCCGATATCCGATCTCGATCGGAATCTGCGTCGTGCGCCGTATTCCGTCGGGTGAAAGGTTCCCGCCGTTCAGGATAAGCCTGTCTGTCATTTCCGGGTGTCGCAAAGCGAAGATCATCGCAATGTTCGCGCCGTCCGAAAAGCCGAGTATGTGAGATTTTGCGATACCCTTTTCGGTCATAAAGCGGTACAGATCGTCCGCGAAGCGGTTCAGAGTGAACTCCCCTTCGCCGCGCGGCGTGGCTCCGTGACCTCTTGTATCCGGAGTTATAACGCGGAATTTCTTCGCAAAGAAAGGCGTCTGCGAAGAAAAATAAGTGTGATCCTCTCCGTTACCATGGAGAAGTATCAGCGGACTTCCGTCCCCGTATTCTTCGTAATAAAGGCTGATATCGGGCCGGGATTCCGCATATTCTCCGCCGTCCGATACCGAGCGGCGGTTGTCTGTGTATTTCATCAAAACCGCTCCTCAGTCGATCACGCCGGATTTGACAAGCATCATCATAGCCTTGAATTCCGTTGTCAGCATGCTGCTGAGGCGTTCTTTTGAAAAACTGCACATTTTCGAAGCACATAAAGCGCCAACCCCGAAGGTGTATATCCACACATTTTCAAAAAGCTTCTTCGCCGTTTCGCGGTCCAAGCCGTAATCGCCGCATATAGCGTCTATACACATATCCGCGGTCGTTCCGAGCTCGCCGAACACATCGTCGAAGGTGACGGCGCTGTTGTGCTCCTGCATGAACAGAAGCCTGTAAAGCTTCGGCTCTTCCACGCAGAACAGCACCATCTGCATTCCCACCCGCTTAAAAACGGGCTGCACGTCCGCCGCCTTTTCCGAATACGATTCAAATCTCCTCATTGCAGCCTTGCGTACCTCTCCGTAAAGTTCTTCCATACTGCTGAACACGGTGAAAATAGGGCGTGCCGAGCTGCCGAGTCTTTCGCCGACCTCACGCGCCGTCATGGCTTCGACGCCGTCACGCGAAACAATATCGAGCGCTGCATCGACGATCTCTTCTTTTGTAAACTTAGGTTTCGGCGGCATATTTTTTCTCTCCTGTCTCAAAGAACCTTTCAGAGCAGTACGTTCTGAAACATTTGTTTTAATTATACGAAATAAAATTCGTTTTGTCAATATCTTCATAATAAAATTTACGGATGAAGGCGATAGCGATTGACAACGCGGCTTCATTATTTTATAATAGTCTCACAGAACAAACAAATAATCCGACGAAAATTCTTACGAAAATCGGGAAGGAGAACTACAAAATGGGACTTATCAAAGCGGGAATCGGTGCCCTCGGAGGCACGCTTGCAGATCAGTGGAAGGAATTTTTCTACTGTGAATCGATACCGAAAGAGGTGCTTGTAACAAAAGGACAAAAACGGGTCGGGGGACGCTCGTCAAACACAAAAGGAAGCGACAACATCATATCGAACGGATCGGGTATTGCCGTCGCCGACGGTCAGTGCATGATCATCGTCGAGCAGGGCAAGGTCGTCGAGGTATGCGCCGAGCCCGGCGAATTTACATACGACAGCTCGACGGAGCCTTCGATCTTCTCGGGAAATCTCGGCGAGAGCATTAAGGAGACGTTCAAGACAATCGGCAAACGATTTACTTACGGCGGAGACACCGGAAAGGATCAGCGTGTCTACTATTTCAACACCAAGGAGCTGATCGACAACAAATTCGGCACGCCTAACCCCATCCCGTTCCGCGTGGTCGATTCGAAGATCGGACTTGACTTAGACGTTTCGGTGCGCTGCTCCGGCGTATACTCCTACAAGATCGCAGATCCCCTGCTCTTCTACACCAATGTGTGCGGGAACGTGGAGCAGGAATACAGCCGCGACGAGCTTGACGGTCAGCTGAAGACCGAGTTTGTCAGCGCGCTTCAGCCCGCGTTCGGCAAGCTGTCCGATCTTGAACTGCGTCCGAATCAGATCGTCAGCCACAATACCGATCTCGAAGAAGCCATGAACACGGCGCTCTCGGCCAAGTGGGGCGAGCTGCGCGGGCTCAAGGTAGTCAGCATCGCGCTCGGCTCCGTCACACTGCCGGAGGAAGATGCCGAAATGATCAAGCAGGCACAGCGTGCGGCAATAATGCGAGACCCCACCATGGCGGCGGCAACATTGGTTGGCGCCCAGGCGGATGCCATGAAGACGGCAGCGGGCAATCAGGCAGGTGCCATGACAGGCTTCATGGGTATGGGCATGGCGATGAATGCGGGAGGCGGAATGAATGCGCAGAACCTTTTCGCAATGGGTCAGCAGAATCAGCAGGCTCAGCAGCAGGCCGCGGCTGCTCCCGCCGCACCGTCGGCGGATGGTTGGAAATGCTCCTGCGGCGCGGTCGTGACCGGGAATTTCTGTCCGGAATGCGGCGCAAAGAAGCCGGAACCCGTACAGGCAGGCGCATGGAAATGCAAGTGCGGCGCTGCGGCGACCGGCAAATTCTGCCCCGAATGCGGTTCTCCGAAGCCTGCGGATACGGATGGATGGACCTGTTCATGCGGCACGGTAAACAAGGGCAAGTTCTGTCAGAGCTGCGGCGCGAAAAAGCCGGAGGGCGCGCCTCTCTACCGCTGCGACAAATGCGGCTGGGAGCCCGAGGACCCCGCGCATCCTCCGAAGTTCTGCCCCGAATGCGGCGATCCTTTTGACGAGAGCGACCGGAAGTAATTTTTCGCAAATGGTCCGGCAAGGAATAAAATGCGGCGGTGTCAAGGCTTTTCGGTCTTACATCGCCGATCACGCCGGAGCGAGCGCGTGAAGCGGCTGATGTGCAGCCGTGGAATACGGCTTCACATCCGATACAAAATGCCAACAGGAGGATAGAATGCCAACACTGCAAGAATACAAATGCCCGTGCTGCGGCGGTGCGATAGAATTTGACAGCAGTCTTCAGAAGATGAAATGCCCGTACTGCGATACGGAATTTGATATGGAGACGCTGGCAAGCTACGACGCCGGGCTGAAGGATGAACAGGACAGCATGGAATGGGAAACCTCGGCGGGCGGCGAATGGCAGGAGGGAGAGGCGAACGGACTGCGTTCGTACATATGTAGGTCCTGCGGCGGCGAGATCGTAGGAGATGCGAACACCGCGGCGACCTCATGCCCGTTCTGCGGAAATCCCGTCGTAATGATGGGACAGTTTTCGGGAGCGCTCAGACCCGACTTTGTGATCCCGTTCAAGCTTGATAAGAACGCGGCAAAGGCGGGACTTCAGAAGCATCTGACAGGCAAGCGGCTTCTGCCGAAGATATTCAAGGATCAGAACCACATCGACGAGATCAAGGGCGTGTACGTTCCGTTCTGGCTGTTCGACACCGACGCGGATGCCCGTGTCAGATACCGCACCACGAAGCTGAGGTGCTGGAGCGACAGCGAATACAACTACACCGAGACGAGCCACTTTCTCGTACACCGCGGCGGCAGCGTCGGATTCGAGCACGTCCCCGTGGACGGCTCGTCGAGAATGGCGGACGATCTCATGGAATCGATCGAGCCTTACGATTTTTCGGACGCGGTTGGTTTTCAGACGGCGTATCTTGCGGGATATTTCGCAGACAAATACGACGTCGGAGCGGACGAAAGCATTGAACGCGCGAACGAGCGCGTGAAGAAATCCGCGGAAGAGGCGTTCGCCTCGACCGTCGAAGGATACGACACCGTGACCGCAGAGAGCAGCAGCGTACAGCTTCACGGCGGCAAAGCGAAGTATGCGCTTTACCCCGTGTGGATTCTGAACACCACATGGAAGGGTCAAAAATACACCTTTGCGATGAACGGACAGACAGGAAAGTTTGTCGGTGATCTGCCGGTAGATAAGGCGGCGGCGCGAAGGTGGAAACTGATTCTCACTGCGGCTTTTTCTGCCGCCGTTTACGCTGCGGCGTGGCTTCTCTGGTTTCTCGATATTCTTTAAGGAGGAATTGAAATGAAAAAATTATTTGCTTTTCTCCTCCTTGTCTCGCTTACGCTTTCACTTGCCCTCCCTGCGGTCGCGCTTGATCCCACCGACGATCTTATAGTTGACGAAACGGGCTCGATATCGCGCCACGATCTCGGCAGTCTCAACGATCTTGCCTTGACGGCATCCGAAAAATGCGGCATTGAAATAATGTTTCTTCTGACCGACAAAGCGGATGACAATGAAATCGCGGATCATTCCGAGGAAGCACCGATGGGCGGCTCGGGACATTCCGTTCTTCTTGCGGTCAACGAAACCTTCTGGTACATACGCTCACGCGGCGATGCAGCAGTGATAACGGACGACGAGGAGGAGATCCTCTTCGAAAAATTCGCAGACGGCAGCGGCTACGTCGATGGAATAGAGGAATACATAGCGGAAGCCGAGGATTATTTTGTTCAGCTTCACAAAAGTGATTCCGCCGATTCGACAGAAGCCGACGCGGCGGGCAATGAAAGCGCCGAAACCCAGCCGCCGCGCCTCGTGGACGATGCCGGTCTTCTCTCCGGTTCGGAAAAGCGCACTCTCACCGCCAAGCTCGGCGAAATCAGCTCAAGGCAGAAACTCGATGTCGTAATCGTGACCGAAAACGGACTCGGCGGCAAATCGATACGCGACTTTGCCGATGATTACTTCGACTACAACGGATACGGATACGGCAAAAGTAAAGACGGGATACTGCTTCTCGTCGATATGGATTCGCGCAATTATTGGATGTCGACCCGAGGCTATGCAATAGATGTCTTCACGGATGCGGGGATAGATTATATCGGCGGCTGCTTCAAGGACGATCTTTCCGCGAAAAATTATTTCGATGCCTTCGACACCTTCGCGGATAAATGTGACGAATTCATAAACCGCGCAAATGACAGCGAGCCTTACGACACGGGAACTCTGCCGCGTGCGCCCCTTTCGAAGATTTGGATCCTGCTGTCGATCATTATAGGATTCATTATCGCTTCGATCATTGTCGGAGGAATGAAGCGCAAACTCAAGACCGTCCGACCGCAGAATTCTGCAAACAGCTACCTCAAAGAAGGCAGCCTCGATCTGACAGAAAGCAGCGATCTCTTCCTGTACAATACCGTTACGCGGACCGAGATCCCAAAGGATGACGACAGCAGCAGCGGCGGAAGCAGTACGCATACTTCTTCATCCGGCTCGACCCACGGCGGAGGCGGCGGAAGCTTTTAAGCAAAATCCGCATCATTTAAGAGAGATACAGCGTCTCGCCGTAAAGTCAGATAAAATCGAAAATCGGTCGTTTACCGTAATTACGTCAAACGACCGATTTATTTTTCGCTCCGTCCGAATGAGGCGGGGCAAAAAGCGTTACAATGCTGTCCGCTCATCCGCCGCGGTCGGCATATTGGTCCGGCGAAAGATTCACGCCGTATGCCAACAACCGTGGGAGAATCACGCCCGACAAGATCATACGGACAGTGAGCGGAAGCACATATAAAGAGCGCAAAACGGAAATTCCGTTTTGCGCTCTTTTCGGTTATTCTTCTTCGTCGGTGAAGTCGTCGGAATCAATGTCCTCGTCTTCATCTTCGTCTTCGTCGGAATCGATATCCTCATCGTCAAGCTCATCGTCGGTGAAATCATCACCCTCGCCGTTCGGAAGATTATCGTCTTCGTCCTCTTCCTCACGCTCGCTCAGGGATGCAACCATCGAAAGCTCGTTCAGAATAGCGTCATCGGAGGAGTTATCCTCGATGCGTACCGAGCGGTACTGCTCTATACCTGTTCCGGCAGGAATCAGCTTACCGATAATAACGTTCTCCTTGAGTCCCATAAGGTGGTCGACCTTACCCTTGATAGCCGCCTCGGTAAGAACCTTGGTGGTCTCCTGGAAGGATGCCGCGGAAAGGAAGGATTCGGTGAGAAGCGAAGCCTTCGTAATTCCGAGGAGTACGGGAGACGAGGTTGCGGGGAGAAGGTCTCTTTCGCCCGCGTCGATACGCGCCTGAATAGCCTCGTTCTCGGCAAGGAACTCGGTCAGGTCGATCGTCGAGCCGGAGAGAAGCTGAGTGCTTCCGGAATCCTCGACCTTGACCTTTCTGGTCATCTGACGTGTGATTACCTCGATGTGCTTATCGTTGATATTGATGCTCTGTGAACGGTACACTCTCTGCACCTCGCGGATGATGTAATCGTAAACCGCGTCGATGCCGTTTATGCGGAGAATGTCTGCCGGGCTCTTGTAGCCTTCGGTAAAGTCGTCTCCCGCAGAGAGGTACTGACCGTCCTCGATAGTGATCTTGGTTCCGAAGGGAACGGAATACTCAAGCGGCTCGCTTCCGTCGTCGGGCAGGATCTTGACGGTACGCATTTTCTTCGCTTCGTGAATAAACGCAGTACCCGACTTCTCCGCCACAAAGGAAGTCTTCTTCGGCTTGCGCGCCTCGAAGAGCTCTTCGACTCGGGGAAGACCCTGTGTGATGTTACTGCCTGCGACACCTCCGGTATGGAAGGTACGCATCGTAAGCTGTGTGCCCGGTTCACCGATGGACTGTGCGGCGATGATACCGACAGACTCACCGATAGTAACGGGAGTGGAATGTGCGAGATCGGAGCCGTAGCAGTGTGCGCATACGCCGTGACGCGCGCGGCACTGAAGCACGGTGCGTATCTCGACACGCTCTATGCCGGCATCGATGATCTTCGAGATCGTCGCCTCGTCAAGCATGGTGTTCGCCTCGGCGATGACCTCGCCGGTCTCGGGATGAACGACCGCACCGACAGTGTATCTTCCGAGAAGTCTGTCACGGAGCGGCTCGATGACTTCCTTGCCGTCCTTGATATCGTATACCACGATACCGTGAGTACTTCCGCAGTCCTCCTCGCGGATGATGACCTCCTGCGATACATCGACAAGACGTCTCGTAAGGTATCCGGAGTCTGCCGTCTTAAGTGCGGTATCCGAAAGGGATTTACGCGCACCGCGCGCGGCGATGAAGTATTCGAGGATATTAAGACCTTCACGGAAGTTCGACTTGATCGGGATCTCCATCGTGTTACCGCTGGTATCGAACATGAGTCCTCGCATACCTGCAAGCTGACGCATCTGGGTCATGCTTCCTCGCGCTCCGGAATCCGACATCATCTTGATCGGGTTGTAGCGGTCAAAGTTATCCTGAAGTGCGGTAACGACATCCGCAGTCGTCTGTTCCCACACCTTTACTACGTTGTTGTATCTCTCTTCATTGGAAAGCTCGCCTCGCATGAAGTGCTTGGAGATCATTTCGACCTTCTTCTCAGCCTCTTCGATAAGCGTATACTTTTCCTTCGGTATCGTCATATCCGCGACGGAGATCGAAAGTCCGGAACGGGTCGAATACTTGTAGCCCATCTCCTTGATCGCGTCGAGCATCGCGGCGGTGGTGTTGAAGCCGTGAACCTTGATGCATCGGTCGATGATCTTTCCGAGCTGTCCGGATGTGGTAACAAACATGATCTCAAGATCGAGAAGCTTTGCGGGATCGGAACGGTCAACGTATCCGAGATCCTGAGGAATGTTGCGGTTGAAGATGAGACGTCCGAGAGTAGCGTCGATTATGCGGCTCTCGAGCTTGCCGTCAATCTCCTTCTCAACGCGGACCTTGATCGGCGCGTGAAGTCCGAGAAGTCCGTTCTGATACGCCATCATCGCCTCGTTGAAGTCGCGGAACACCTTGCCCTCGCCGGGCTCTCCCGCTTTATCGAGCGTCAGGTAGAACGAACCGAGCACCATATCCTGAGAAGGAACGGCGATCGCACGTCCGTCGACGGGCTTGAGGAGGTTGTTCGCGGAAAGCATGAGGAATCTTGCCTCTGCCTGAGCCTCTGCGGAAAGCGGAACGTGAACAGGCATCTGGTCGCCGTCGAAGTCCGCGTTGAACGCCTTACAAACGAGCGGATGAAGCTTTATCGCCTTACCCTCGACGAGCACGGGCTCAAACGCCTGGATCGACAGACGGTGAAGCGTAGGCGCACGGTTGAGAAGCACGGGATGCTCTTTGATAACATTCTCGAGAGCGTCCCAGACTTCGACGTTCACCTTTTCGACTTTCTTCTTTGCTTCCTTGATGTTCGACGCCTTCTGCGTCTCAACAAGGCGCTTCATAACGAACGGCTTAAACAGCTCAAGCGCCATCTCCTTCGGCAGACCGCACTGATAGATCTTCAGGTTCGGTCCGACGACGATAACGCTTCGTCCCGAGTAGTCGACTCGCTTACCGAGAAGGTTCTGACGGAAGCGTCCCTGCTTACCTCGGAGCATTTCGGAGAGCGACTTGAGCGGTCTGTTTGAAGGGCCGGTCACGGGCTTTCCGCGTCTGCCGTTATCGATAAGCGCGTCAACGGCTTCCTGAAGCATGCGCTTTTCGTTTCTTATGATGATAAGCGGAGCGCGTAGCTCGAGAAGTCTTTTCAGACGGTTGTTTCTGTTGATTACGCGGCGGTAGAGATCGTTTAGATCGGAGGATGCAAAGCGTCCGCCGTCAAGCTGTACCATAGGACGTATTTCCGGAGGAATTACCGGAACGACGTCGAGGATCATCCATTCGGGGCGGTTGCCCGAGGTGCGAAATGCCTCGACAACCTCAAGACGCTTGATAATGCGAACCTTCTTCTGTCCGCTAGCCTTTTCGAGCTCCTCCTTGAGCTGCTTTGATATCGCCTCGATATCAAGCTCCGCAAGAAGCTCCTTTATCGCCTCCGCGCCCATTCCGACGCGGAAATCATCCTCATATCTCTCATAGTAGCTTCTGTACTCGCTCTCCTTGAGAAGCTGATACTTCGCCAAGGGAGTATTGCCGGGGTCGATAACGATATACTGTGCGAAATAGAGCACCTTTTCGAGAAGTCTGGGAGAAATATCGAGAAGCAGACCCATTCTCGAAGGGATCGCGCGGAAGTACCAAATGTGCGATACCGGAGCGGCAAGCTCGATATGACCCATTCTCTCGCGCCGAACCTTCTTCTGCGTTACTTCAACTCCGCACTTCTCGCAGATCTTTCCCTTATGACGGATGCGCTTATACTTTCCGCAAAGGCATTCCCAATCCTTCGTAGGTCCGAAAATACGCTCGCAGAAGAGACCGTCACGCTCTGCCTTCAGAGTACGGTAATTTATGGTTTCGGGCTTTTTCACCTCGCCGTATGACCAGCTTCTGATCATCTCCGGCGACGCAAGACCGATTTTTATTGAATCAAACGTATGGTTGTTTTCCATCGGCATTATACCTCTTCCTTATTACTTTGATCACGCATCGCGTGCCGGAATTATCAGAAATCGACGAATTCGTCATCGGAGTCGCTGTCGTCCGATGCGTTATCGCTGTCAAAATCCGCATCCGTGAAGGAATTGTAGAGATCGTCCGTCTCAACGCTTTCGCCGAGATCGGCCTCGGTCACGTCGGGACCCGTGGGGATATTCGGCGCTTCCGGAGCATCGTCGGTAAAGCTTGTCATCTCGATCTCGTTTCCGTCCTTGTCGAGGACACGGATATCAAGAGCAAGAGACTGAAGCTCCTTGACAAGGACCTTGAAGGACTCGGGAACGCCCGGAGTCGGGATGTTCTGACCCTTGACGATTGCCTCGTAAGCCTTGACACGTCCGGTAACATCGTCGGACTTGACGGTGAGGATTTCCTGAAGCGTGTAAGCCGCGCCGTAAGCCTCAAGTGCCCAAACCTCCATTTCTCCGAAACGCTGTCCGCCGAACTGCGCTTTACCGCCGAGCGGCTGCTGCGTAACGAGGGAGTAAGGACCTGTCGAACGTGCGTGGATCTTATCGTCAACAAGGTGATGGAGCTTGAGGTAGTACATGATTCCAACGGTTACAGGGTTGTCGAAAGGCTCGCCCGTTCTGCCGTCGTAGAGGATCGTCTTTCCGTCGACGATCTTCTGCTTTTCCTCGCCAGTGACGGGATCGGTAACGGTAAAGGTCGTCTTTCCGTCGGTGCGCTCGCCGGGGAGAACATCACGCTCGAGTCCCGCCATCTTGAGGCACTCGGTAATATCCTTCTCCGTTGCACCGTCGAATACGGGGGTCATTATCTTCCAGCCGAGACGCTTTGCCGCGATACCAAGGTGAACCTCAAGCACCTGACCGATGTTCATTCGGGAAGGAACGCCGAGGGGGTTGAGCACGATATCGAGCGGAGTGCCGTCGGGCAGGAAGGGCATATCCTCGGGAGGAAGTATACGGGAAACGACACCCTTGTTTCCGTGACGTCCCGCCATCTTATCTCCGACGGATATCTTCCTCTTCTGTGCGATGTATACCCTGACAACACGGTTTACGCCGGGGGCAAGCTCGTCGCCGTTCTCGCGGGAGAACTCCCGGACATCGACGATTATTCCGTTTTCGCCGTGAGGAACGCGGAGCGAAGTATCGCGCACGTCTCTCGACTTCTCGCCGAAGATCGCGCGGAGAAGTCTTTCCTCGGCGGTAAGCTCGGTCTCTCCCTTAGGAGTGACCTTACCGACGAGAATGTCGCCTGCGCGAACCTCTGTTCCGATCTTGATAACGCCGTTTGCGTCAAGATCCTTGAGCGCGTCTTCGCCGACGTTCGGGATCTCGCGGGTGATCTCCTCCGGACCGAGCTTCGTGTCACGCGCTTCGTGGGAATACTCCTCGATATGGATCGAGGTGTAAACGTCATCACGCACAAGACGCTCGTTGAGAAGTACCGCGTCCTCGTAGTTATAGCCTTCCCATGTCATGAATCCGACAAGTGCGTTCTTACCGAGTGCGATCTCACCATCTGCGGTGCCGGGACCGTCGGCAATGACCTGACCTTCATCGACGCTCTCGCCGACATCGACGATCGGGCGCTGATTTACGCACGTTCCCTGATTGGAACGCTTGAATTTTATAAGGTGGTAGGTGTCCTTCGTGCCGTCCTCGCGGCGGATGACGATCTGATCCGACGTTACGGTCTCGACCGTACCCGGATTCTTCGCAACTATGACAACTCCGGAGTCAACGGCAGCCTTGTATTCCATACCGGTTCCGACGATCGGAGAATCCGTAACCATAAGCGGAACCGCCTGCTTCTGCATGTTTGATCCCATGAGTGCTCGGGAGTTATCGTCGTTCTCGAGGAAGGGGATCATTGCAGTCGCAACGGAAACCACCATCTTAGGCGAAACGTCCATAAAGTCGATGCGGGATGCTTCAACCTCGATGATCTCGTTGCGATCGCGCGCCGCAACGCGCTTATTCACGAAGCGGTGATTCTCGTCGAGAGGCTCGTTTGCCTGAGCGATAATGTATTTATCCTCAACGTCAGCCGTCATGTACACGACCTCGTCGGTGACGACGCCGGTTTCGCGGTCAACGCGGCGGTACGGAGCCTCGATGAAGCCGTACTTGCTTATGCGTGCATACGTTGCGAGTGACGATATAAGTCCGATGTTGGGTCCTTCCGGAGTCTCAATCGGGCACATACGACCGTAATGAGTATAGTGAACGTCTCGGACATCGAACGATGCACGGTCGCGGCTCAGCCCTCCGGGACCGAGTGCGGAGAGACGGCGCTTGTTCGTAAGCTCTGCGAGCGGGTTATTCTGATCCATGAACTGCGACAGCGGCGACGATCCGAAGAACTCGCGTATTGCAGTTACAACGGGACGGATATTGATGAGCGTCTGAGGAGTGAGCGTTTCGTTGTCCTGAACGGTCATTCTCTCCTTGACGATCTTATCCATACGGGAAAGACCGATTCTGAGCTGATTCTGGAGAAGCTCTCCGACGCAGCGCAGGCGGCGGTTGCCGAGATGGTCGATATCGTCGGTGGTACCGATGCCGTGCGAAAGGCAGAGGAGGTAGTTGATCGACGAAAGGATATCCTCGCGGGTAATATGCTTCGGTGAAAGCTCACCGCGGCGGCGGTGTGCAAGTTCAATCACTTCCTCGCGCTCGCCCTCTGCCTCCTCCATGATCTCGAGAAGCACGTCGGTGCGGACCTTCTCGTCGATGCCCGCCTCGGTGAGGTCGTAGCCGAGAACATCGGCGGGGTAAACCGTCATGTTGGAGAACACCTTGACCTCGGTTCCGTCCTCAAGACGGACGTAAACCTCGTTGACGCCGGCGCGCTCAATCTCGCGCGCATCCTCTTCGGTTATCTTTCTTCCGTCCTCAAACACGATCTCGCCGGTAACGGGGCTTATCGCGGGACGCGACAGCGTCTGTCCGAGTACGCGGTTTGCGACGGAAAGCTTTTTATCGTATTTGTACCTGCCGACGGGGGCGAGATCGTAACGCTTTGGATCGAAGAACAAATTGTTTATAAGTATCTCGGCGCTTTCAACAATCGCAGGCTCGCCCGGACGAAGCTTCTTGTATATCTCCTTGAGAGCCTCCTCACGGATGCTCGTGTTGTTCTCAACGGCAAGTCCGACGGTCTCGTCCTTGTCAAGCGTCGCCGAAAGCTTTACCTCGTCTCCGAACATATCGCGAAGCTCGGCTTCGGACTCGATTCCGAGCGCGTGGATAAGCACGGTCACGGGGATCTTGCGGTTCTTATCGATGCGCACATAGAAAACATCGTTTGCATCCGTCTCGTATTCAAGCCATGCGCCGCGGTACGGGATCACCGTAGTGGCGTAGGTGTGCTTGCCGGTTTTGTCGATATCCGAAGAATAGTAGATTCCGGGAGAGCGAACGATCTGCGAAACGATAACGCGCTCCGCTCCGTTTATAACGAAAGTTCCCTTGTCCGTCATTATGGGAAAATCGCCCATGAATATCTCGGATTGCTTGACTTCGCCCGTCAGCTTATTCGAGAGACGCACATCGACCTTGAGCGGCGCCGCATAGTTTGCGTCGCGTTCCTTGCACTCCTCAACGGGATATTTTACTTTGGATTCGTCAATGGAAAAGGATACAAAGTCGATAAAGAGATTTCCCGAATAATCAACGATCGGGGAAACATCCTCGAGAACCTCCTGAATTCCTTTTTCCATGAACCATCGGTATGAACCCTTCTGCACTTCGAGCAGATCGGGCATCTGAATGGGCTCTTCGATCTTGGAGAAGCTCATTCTCACTTTTTTTCCGACTTTATGGGGCTTGACCATCTGGTTTTCAGCCATTAAAAATCAACTCCGTTCTTCATGTCCTTCGCGCCTCACCGCCGCTTTATTCTAAACGCCGAAAGTGCCTTTTCAGGCAATTTGAGCGATTCTGACGCAGTTTATTATTTTATCATTAATATATACGAATGTCAATGAATACGGAGAAAAAAGCCGCTTCACTGGGTCATTATTTACCGTATGGTTTCAAAACATTTACAATAATGTTAAATGTAAAAAATCTGTAAATTATAAAAAGAACTGCCCGGTCAGCTTATGCCGAGCAGCTCCGATACAGTAACGAAGGAAAATCCCCGCCTCTTCAATTCCGGAATTATTTTTTCGAGTGATTCGGGAGTCGGCGACTTTTTTGCGATATAATCGTGAAAAAGGATGATATCGCCGCTTTTCGCCTTGCCGAGAACCTCCTTCGTAATGTTTTCCACTTTATTGTGCGCCCAATCGCGCGTGTCGATCGTCCACAGTATCACTGTATAGTCGAGCCTGTCCGCGATACGGAATATCGAATCGTTGTAAAGACCTCCCGGCGGACGGAGAAGGCGCGTGCGGTACTCGTTTTCCTCGAAGACCGCATTTTCCGCCGACATTATCTCCTCGCACTCCTTCCGGTAGCTGAGCTTCGAGAGGTTCGCGTGGGAAAATGTATGGTTTCCGAGCTCATGCCCGTCCGCAATCACGCGCCCGACGACATCGGGGTATCGCTCCACATTTTCCCCGATGACAAAAAACGTCGCGCGTACTCCGTACTTTTTAAGGATCGCAAGAATTTTGTCGGTATACTCCGGGTGTGGTCCGTCGTCAAAAGTCAGCGCAAGCTTCATATCGGCGTCGGGATTTGAATAGTGAACGCATCCGCTGTCCTCCTCCGCCGCTGCCGTCCCCGGAAGCGATGCAAGCACAGCGGCAAGAGACACGGCGCAAGCAAGAACAAGCGCCGAGATCACAAACAAACGAAGCTTTGTCATCTTCATCCTTCCTTCGGTGAAAGAAGCTCGTCAAGCGATCCGAATCTGTAGCCCTCTCCGGCAAGCTCCGTGATAACATCGCCGAGTATTTCCGCGTTTGTCGCGGAGGTCGGATGAAGAAGCATTATTTCGCCGCAGTGAACGGAATCGATAATTTTTCTTTTTGCCTTCTCCGCGCTCATCTGACGCGCGTTGTCCCAATCGGCGTATGCGAAGCTCCACATCACCGTCGTATATCCGAGCTCGGAGGCATAGCGGAGGCTGTCGCGGCTTATCTCGCCCTCGGGAGGACGGTAAAACTTCGAAATTTCGATTCCGAGCTCATCCGACGCGCATTTTTCAAGCTCTTCAAGCTCTTCGGCGAATTCTTCCTTCGACGACACATTCGACATGTTCCGATGGTGCGCGGTGTGATTGCAGACCGTGTGCCCCTCTTTTGCCATGCGGCGCACAAGCTCGGGATTGCGCTTTATCAGGTTTTCGAGGATAAAAAACGCGCCGCAGACCTTCTTCTCGCCGAGAACGTCGAGTATCTTCTCAACATTTCCGTTTTCGTATCCCGCGTCAAACGTGAGATACACGACCTTATCGCCCTTTTCGGCAGCCGTTTTGTTTATATATACGCCGCCGTATTCCGTAAGATAGGAAAACTCCGTCGGGCACGGCGGGATTTTCCCGTCCTTTTCATGCTTGCAGTACCAGCCGGCGGCGTTTACCGATATTGCAAAAATCACGGACAGAGCCGCGAGCACAAGTGATAATCTTTTCATTTTACATTCCTTTTCGCCGCAGAGCGCGGCAGAACAGATTGCCGAAAGCATAATTGTTTCGTTCAAGATTATCTTTCCGTCGAAAGCGCCGTATATCCTCTGAAAAAAACGGAATTTGCGTTTTATAATCCGCGGACAAACATATTTTGATTTTGAAAATAAAAATCCCCCGCCGTATGCGGTGCAAAGCGCACTGCACGTTCGTCGGCGGGGATTTTTCATTTTCGTTTTCCGGCAAGGCGATAGCTTTCGTCAACTCTGCGGCAAAGCTCATCCAACGGCAGTGCGCCGTCGGGCACGACCGTATACCAATGCTTCTTATTCATGTGCCATCCGGGATATATACCGTTCTTTCCGACATCTGCGGTTATATCCTCCGGTATACCGTGAAGATTGATTATCTCGATCTCGCCGTCATTCTCTATGCCTATCCTGCGCGCGGCAACCTCCATTATAACGCAGTACCACTTTCCGGTATCCGCGCGGCGAAGGATCGCGCATCGCGGAGAATCCTCCCACAGAAATTCCGGATCGCTTCCGTATGTGTTTTTCGCATATGCGATCAGTTTCTTTAACTCATCGGAGCGAAAGACGTCCGAAACGAAGCATTTCTCCGAAATATCACGAAGAAGTGCTTCAAAGTCCTCCCTGACGCCGCCGACAAAGCTGCCGCTTGCCATATCCGACAGATGAAGCGTATATTCTTCATCCGAAACCGGATCGGTCACCGAAGCCGCCGCGCGTCCGTCCGGGAAAATATCGATCTTCATCCGAAAAAGGCTTTTCGAAAGAACCGCCTCAAAGGAAAGCTTTCCTTCGTTTTCACAAAAGCCGTACAGACGCAGCTTTTCGGGGACTGCCTTTTTCATCGCAAAAAATGAAGTTACATCGTGCACGGTATACCTCCGAAATCGTTATTTCGCGCTGAACTGACTGCTGTAAAGCTCCGTATAAAGTCCGCCGCGTCCGAGAAGTTTCTCATGGGTTCCGCTTTCAAAGACGGCGCCGTCCTTCATCACAATGATGCAGTCCGCGTCACGGACAGTCGAAAGGCGATGCGCGACGACGAACGAGGTTCGTCCCTGCATGAGCCTTGTAAACGCATCCTGCACCTTCACCTCCGTGCGCGTATCGATGGACGAGGTTGCCTCATCGAGAATCAGCACCGGAGGTCTGAGAAGCATCACCCTCGCTATGCAGAGAAGCTGACGCTCGCCCTCGGAGAGATCGTCGTCGCCGATCACGGTATCGTATCCGTCCTTAAGCCTCTTTATGAAGCCGTGTGCGCGCGCCGCCTTTGCCGCCGCGATTATCTCATCATCGCTCGCGCCTTCCCTGCCGAACGCAATATTCTCTTTTACCGTGGCGTGCTTTATCCATGTGTCCTGAAGAACCATCCCGAAATTCTCGCGCAGGCTTTTTCTCGTAACGTCGGCGATATTCTCGCCGTCGATCAGTATGCTTCCCTCGTCGACGTCGTAAAATCTCATAAGAAGGTTGATAAGCGTTGTTTTTCCGCATCCCGTCTGACCGACTATCGCAATCTTCTGCCCCGCCGATGCCGAAAAATCAAATCCCTTTATCAGCGTGCGGCTTTTATCGTATGAGAAAGCGACGTTTCTGAACTCGACGTTGCCCTGCGGATTCTCGAGATCGCGCTTTCCTTCGTCCGAGCTTTCCGGAGCCTCGTCGATCAGCTCATATATTCTCGCGGCGCAGGCAAAGGCGTTCTGAAGCTCCGCGACAACTCCGGAAATCTCGTTGAACGGCTTTGTGTACTGATTCGAATATGCGAGAAAGCTTACAAACGCGCCGACGGTCATTCTTCCCGCCACGGCGAAAAGTCCGCCCGCAAGTCCGACAACGGCGTAGATCAGGTTGTTTATAAATCTCGTCGTCGGATTTGTAAGGGATGAAAAGAACGTTGCGCGGAGAGAATACTTTCTCAGCTTTTCGTTCACGCCGTCGAATCTGCCGAGCGCGCGCTCACCGTAGGAAAACGCCTGAACGGTCTTCTGATTCTGGATCATCTCATTCATGAGTGAGGTCTGCTCGCCGCGCGTCTCCGACTGCTTTTTGAACATATCGTACGTCCGGTTTGCGATAAAGCGAGCCGTGAAAAGCGACAGCGGAGTAAGAACGACCACGGCAAGCGCGATGGATGGGGAGATCGAAAGCATGAATCCGAGCGTGACGGCGACGGTGACGACCCCCGTAAAAAGCTGTGAGAATCCGAGAACGAGACCGTCCGAAAACGCTTCGGCATCCGCTGTGATGCGACTTACGATATCTCCGTAGGGATGCGAATCGACATACGACACCGGGAGATGCTGTATCCTTCCGAACGCCGCGTCACGCAGCTCGCGCACCGCGTTGTATGCGATACGGTTATTCACGGAGGTCATGACCCACTGAAGCACACCGGACACAAGCGCGCACACGGCAAGCGTTACAAGCGCACGTATCACAATACCGAAATCCACGCTGCCCGCCGACGCGATCCCGTCGATCGCGCGTCCGGCAAGCACGGGAATGTAAAGCGACAGGACTACCGAGGCAACGGAGAACACAAGAGATAAAGCAATGAGAAATTTCGAATGCGATACGGTTTTTACAACACGTCCGATCACAGATTTGTTTTTCATCCGTCAGTCCTCCTTTTCAAGCTGGGATTCGCATATTTCGCGGTAGACCTCGCACGACGAGAGAAGCTCGGCATGTGTTCCTACTCCCACGATCATGCCCTCGTCGAGTACGACGACTGTATCGGCGCCGCGTATTGCGGATACGCGCTGCGACACCGTTATTACGGTCGGTGAAAAATCCGTATTTCGCAGAGCTCGTCCGAGCGCGGCGCCCGTCGCGTAGTCGAGCGCGCTCGCCGAATCGTCGAGGATCAGTATTTTCGGCTTTCCGACAAGTGCACGCGCTATCGTCATGCGCTGTCTCTGCCCGCCGGACAGATTCCGTCCGTCCTGCTCAAGCTCAAAATCAAGACCGCCTTTTTTGCCTTCTACCATTTCCTTCGCCTGCGCGGTCTCGAGGGCTTCCCATATTTCACCGTCGGAAGCGTCCTCTTTGCCGAAGCGGATATTGTCGCGCACGCTCCCCTTGAAGAGCACCTTTTTCTGCAAGACAGTGCCGATCATTTTGCGAAGAGATTTAAGGTCGTAATCCTTTACGTCGTTTCCGCACACGCGCACAGTTCCGTCCGTGACATCGTAAAATCGCGGAATAAGGCTGACGAGCGAGCTTTTTCCCGAGCCTGTCGAGCCGATAATTCCGACGTTCGATCCGCGCTTTATCTTCAGATTTATATCGTGCAGCGCTTCCTCGGCTCCGCCGTAGGAAAGTGATGCATGATCGAATTCCACGTCAAATTCGCTGTCCCCGGCGGAGACTGCTTTGCCGGACACCGTGCCCGGCTCCGTATCAAGAACTGCCTGAACGCGGTTTGCGCAGGCGATCGATTTCGTAATGCTGATTATAAGCCCCGCAAGCTTCACAAGCTCAATCAGTATCTGCGACATATAATTATAAAGAGCAACGACATCTCCGCGGGATATGCTTCCGGAATCGACGCGGAGCGCTCCGGTATAGATGAGTACGGCGACGGCAATGTTTATGAGAACGAGCGTCGCAGGATTCATGACCGCGGAAATTCTGCCGACCGCGACCTGCATATCGGTGAGCGCGCGGTTCTTTTCGCCGAAATCGTTTATTTCCTCGTCCTCCTTGCAGAAGGCGCGCACCACTCTTGTTCCGGTGAGGTTTTCACGGGTGACGCCGAGAAGCGCGTCAAGCTTTTTCTGCACCTTTTTATAAAGCGGTATGCATACGAGCATAACGGCAAACACGACCGCCGCAAGAAGCGGAACGGTGACGACGAACACAAGCGCCGACTTCACGTCAACGGTAAACGCCATGATGACAGCGCCGAAAACGACAAACGGAGAGCGCAGGACAAGACGCAGCGTGAGGTTTATACCTGTCTGTATCTGGTTAATGTCTCCGGTAAGCCGGGTGAGCAGCGTCGGCGCGCCGAAAGAGTCAAGCTGCGAAAATGACAGCTTACCTATATGGCTGAACAGGTCACGGCGCAGATCGGTCGTTGAACCTACCGCCGCCTTTGCGGCAAAATACTGTGCCGCTATCGTGCATCCGAGCCCGAAAAGCGCAAACATCCCGAGCAGGATGCACCTGCTTATAATGAAGCTTTTGTCCCCCGCCGCGATTCCCCTGTCGATCACGTCGGCGATCACAAGCGGTACGGCAAGCTCAAAGGCGACCTCGACAAGCTTAAACACCGGAGCGAGGATGCTTTCCTTTTTATAATTCCCAAGATATCCGATAAGTTTGAACATACATACCTCTTCATATATTATCCCGTAAATGATACCACTAACGCCGTATTTTTTCAAGTACGAAAGACAAATTTACCCGAAGGCGCTTGAATCCCCGATCGCAAAGAGCCTCGGCAGGTGCAATTGACAAAATATTCACGCGGTGATATAATGACGGTATGCGTTTTTTGAAAGGAAATAAACTATGATATACGGTAATGTGCTGGAGGCTGTCGGACACACGCCGATGATCCGGCTTAACAAAATGGCGGAAAACGGGTCTGCCGAAATACTTGTGAAGTACGAAGGACTTAACGTGGGCGGATCGATAAAGACACGCACCGCACTCAACATGATAGAGGACGGCGAGCGCCGCGGGCTGATCGGTCCCGACACCGTCATCGTCGAGCCGACGAGCGGAAATCAGGGGATCGGACTTGCACTGATCGGCGCGGTGCGCGGATACCGTGTGAAGATCATCATGCCGGACAGCGTATCCGTAGAGCGGCGCAAGCTCATCGCGCACTACGGTGCCGAGGTGATTCTCGTTCACGACGCGGGCAACATCGGAGACGCGATCGAGGAGTGCCGTCTTACCGCGCTGAAAATGGCAGAGGAAGACCCGAACGTCTTCATTCCCGGTCAGTTTGAAAATCCCGCAAACCCCATGGTTCACAAGCATCACACTGCGCTCGAGATACTCGAGCAGGTCGCGGGACCGATCCACGGCTTCTGTTCCGGCGTCGGCACCGGAGGAACAATCTCCGGCATCGGCGAATCGCTCAAAGCGCTGAATCCCGACATCACGGTATGGGCGGTCGAGCCGGAGCATGCCGCGATACTCGCCGGCGGGAACATCGGCACGCACCTTCAGATGGGTATCGGCGACGGACTTATACCGGATAACCTCAACCGCAGCATATACTCCGACATATGCATAATCAGCGATGAGGAAGCGATCGAAACCGCACGCGATCTTGCGCGTCTCGAAGGACTGATGTGCGGCATATCATCGGGCACGAACGTCGCCGCCGCACGGCGCATGGCGCGCATACTCGGCGAAGGAAAAACCGTCGTCACGGTTCTGCCGGACACCGCAGAAAGATATTTTTCGACCCCGCTCTTTGACGAATAAAGCGTTATTCGCTAATAAAACTCCGCCCGCGAAAGCGGGTGCGGCTTAGAGATTTCGTAATCCCGGAAATATCGGCATAGTCGTGTTATGCGGCTGCCGCGCGGTTTTCTTTATGCAGGAAAACGCCTCCGCACTTCAAATGAAGTGCGGAGGCGCTTTTAATTTCAGGCTTTACGGTATCATATCCGTACGGTTTACTCGGCGGCGATCTCCAAAGTCTCGCTTCCGCCGTCCCAGATAAGCTCAAGCGTTACGGGAATGTTCGATTTGACCGCGACACGGGGCTTTTCGGCGCTGTCGGCACGTTCCTCGCAAATAAGATCAAGCATACCGTTCTTGCCGAAGGGATATCTCTCGACGCCGTGCTTTTCCGTGCGGTTTACATGCCATGTGATCTTGTTCTCTCCGACGTTGCTCTTGATTCCGAATACAAACTCGAAAAGTATCGTTATCGGGAAAAGTCCGGACCAGCCGACGAAATCGCCCTTTGCGGGTCTGCCCTGCTCGGTGGCTTCGGGAGCGTAATTCTCCCACAGCGTACCCGTCTTATCGAACACTCCGACCACGTTTTCGATGTTGGAGCATGCAATGTCATATGCGATCTTGTGATATCCGTATTTTTCAAGTCCGCGCAGCACCATGTAGGTCGTCGGAGCCCATATCGATCCGCGCCAATAACCGCCCTCGGCGATGTAGTCGGGATGATCCGCGGAAAGCGTGGGCGGACGGTGATGACGGTTGAACTCGTCCTTGTTTTCGAGGTGAGCGACAAAGGCGTCCGCGCGATCCTCGGGAACGACTCCGGCAAGGAGCGCCCAATATGCCCCGATCGTCTTCACTCCGCTCAGCTTTCCGTCTCTCCAAAGATCGTAATAATAATGGGTCTTCTCGTCCCACAGCTTTTCGTTCACGACCTTTTTGAGCATCTCCTGCTCCTCGACGAGGAACGCGGTATCCTCTTCACGTCCGAGGATCTTGCCCATTTCGATGAGGATGTGGCCGCTTAATATCATCTGGAAGCATGCATCGGTCCAGACCATGTGACCGTGCGAGAACAGGACGTTGTATCCGGGACTCATTCGCGGCTGATTGTCCATGCCGCAGCCGAGACCCGATGTCCAATATGTGCCGTCCTGCCATGTATGATTATCGTGGAGCCACTTATGATACGCAAGCAGCGGCGGGAAGATCTCGGCTATGCGCTGACGGTCGCCTATGTTGAGATAGTATTCCCACTCGCACCACGGCATAACGTTCGGACCCGTTGCGCTCGGGTCGAAGCGCGTGAATTTTTCGCTTCCGTCATCCTCTTCGATCTCGCGGCTTATGAAGCCGTCAACGTGCTGATGAGAATAGAAGTTGTTGAGCGTATTCTGAAAATTGAACACACGCGAGCCGTATTTGCCGAACATGAGGATGAACGACGAATCCCACATGAAGGTGCATCCGTTGAATGCAGTGTCGATAAAGTTGCTGACAAATCCGCTTCCGGGCGTCGGGCGGCGCAGATTGCCGAAGGCGATCTGCCAAGCCTTGTCGTAGCAGGCGATCGCGTCGTAATGTCCTTCCCACACCGGCTTCGGGAGACGGTCCCGAGCATCCTCGTATGTCGGCAGCGGCGCGTCCTCGGGCTCTCTGCCTACGAAAGTGTTCTCACTGACGTATGTACACGGCGCGTAAGTCCACTCCGAATCCGAAAAGAATTTTCCCATGATTCTGACCTCGTTTCGTTTATATTTTATTATAGATTCCGAATAACGTAAGCGGCGGAAAGCGCCGCTTTCTTCCGACTATATTATAACTCAGCGACGACAGGCAGTCAAGACATTCTGCCGTCTCTCAGCATAAAAGCGAAAGAAAAAGGCGCACGCTTCATCGAGCCTCGCCCTTTCGAAAAATTTCCCGCCGCGCAGAATGCGCGGCGGGGCGTAATATTGTCAGTCTCCGAGAAATTCCTTTGCCTGACCCGTCACGGCGGTATCGTAGCATGAGAACATCTCGTCTGTCTTTGCGCGGTCGGGGCTTTTTGTGAGAAGGCTCACCACGGGAACGATTACAAGTCCCGCAAGCATAACGAACGCTCCGCAGTTTACGGGTGAGCGAAGGATCGCGGGGAAATACGAACGGAAGATCATATTTGCCGTCATAACTCCGACACCGAAGACGAAGCTTGCGGCACAGCCCGCGGCAGTGGCGCGCTTCCAATAAAGCCCGTATATGAACGGCGCGAGGAATGCTCCCGCAAGCGCGCCCCACGAGATCCCCATAAGCTGAGCTATGGATGAAATGTTGAGCTTATACTGAACAAACGCAAGGACTGCGGAAATTATGATAAACACCGCGATGAGCACACGCATTACCGAAAGCTGCGTACGCTCGGTCATTTTCTTCGATGCGGGCTTGATTATGTCGATCGTGAGCGTTGATGACGAGGTGAGCACGAGAGAGGAAAGCGTGGACATTGACGCGGACAGGACGAGAAGTATGACTACGGCGATGAGCAGATCGGGCAGATTTTCAAGCATTTTGGGGATTATCGCGTCATATCCGAGCGTTTTCACATCGATGTCGAAGAGGCGTCCGAAGCCGCCGAGGAAATAGCAGCCACCCGCCACGACGACGGCGAAGAGCGTGGAGATAACCGTTCCCTTTTCGATCGCCTTTTCGTTCTTTATTGCGTAAAACTTCTGCACCATCTGCGGAAGTCCCCATGTTCCGAGGGAGGTGAGAATGACCACGGCGAACAGCCCAAACGGATCGGGTCCGAAGAACGATGCGAACACGCCGGGAATATTCGTTTCGGGATCGCTCACATTTGCAAGTGCAGCAATCGAGCCTGTAAAGCCTCCGTTGAGTGAGAGAACGGCGGCGATAACGGCGACTATGCCGAAGAGCATTATTATGCCCTGTATGAAGTCGTTTACCGCGGTAGCCATGTACCCGCCTGCGATAACGTAAACCCCGGTAAGCACCGCCATAACAAGAATGCAGATGCCGTAGTCGATCGAGAACGCCATGGAGAAGAGGCGGGAAAGTCCGTTATACAGCGATGCGGTATATGGAATAAGGAAGACAAAAACGATAAGCGCGGCGCTCACCTTCAGCGCGGGAGACGAGAAACGCTTTCCGAAAAATTCCGGCATGGTCGCCGTGCCGAGCTTCTGGGTCAGGAGACGGGTTCGCCGTCCGAGCACGACCCACGCGAGAAGTGAGCCGAGAAATGCGTTTCCGAGCCCAATCCATGTGGACGCGACGCCGAATTTCCATCCGAACTGACCAGCGTATCCGATGAAGATAACCGCCGAAAAATACGATGTTCCGTAAGCGAAAGCCGTCAGCCACGGACCAACGCTGCGTCCGCCGAGGACAAATCCGTTCACATCGGTCGTATGGCGGCGGCACGATATGCCGACGCCGACCATAACCGCAAAAAACAGCACAAGAAGAATTACTTTAACTGCCATAGCTTATTTCCTTACCTTCCGCGCGTCGGGGCGCGCATTTCATTTTGTTGTCTGAGCTTCGACAAGCCGCTCTCCGCAGTATATCTCGCGGAGTTTCGGTTTCTCGATCTTACCCGTGGGATTTCGCGGAACATCCGCAAATATTATCTTTCTCGGGCGCTTGTATCGCGGAAGCTCGGCGCAGAATTCGTTGATCTCTTCCTCGGTTGTGCTCATGCCCGGCTTCAGCTCGATTATCGCCGCCGCGATCTCTCCGAGACGTTCGTCGGGAAGTCCTATCACCGCGACATCCTTTATCTTGATATTCGCACGGAGAAAGTCCTCGATCTGCACGGGATAAAGATTTTCTCCGCCCGTTATGATGACGTCTTTCTTGCGGTCAACGAGATAGATGAATCCGTCCTCGTCGGCTTTCGCCATGTCTCCGGTATAGAGCCATCCGCCGTGAAGCACTTCGGCGGTCGCCTCGGGATTCTTGTAGTAGCATTTCATCACACCGGGACCGCGGACAGCAAGCTCGCCGACCTCGCCCTGAGGGACAGTGTTCCCGTTTCCGTCAACAATGTCGGTCTCCCAAAGATAGCCCGCCTTGCCGATCGCGCCGACCTTGTGTATGTTTTCGACTCCGAGATGCACGCATCCGGGACCTATCGACTCGGAAAGTCCGTAGTTCGTGTCGTACTGATGATTCGGAAAATGCTCTTTCCACCGTCTGATCAGGCTCGGCGGCACGGGCTGCGCGCCGATGTGCATAAGTCTCCACTGCGAGAGGCGGTATTCGGAAGGATCGACCTCTCCGGAATCGATCGCGTCGAGGATATCCTGCACCCACGGCACAAGCAGCCACACTATAGTGACCTTCTCCGCACTCACCGTGTGCAGCACCCATTCCGGCGAGACACCGCGCAGAAGAACCGCGCGGCTGCCCGTGAGGAGGCTGCCGAACCAATGCATCTTCGCACCGGTATGATAAAGCGGAGGGATGCAGAGGAACACGTCCGAATGCGTCTGCGAATGATGCTTCTGCTCGGTCTTGGCGGAGGACACAAGCGCACGGTGCGAATGGAGTATCGCTTTCGGAAAGCCCGTCGTTCCGGACGAAAAATATATCGCCGCATCGTCGTCGTCCGTTATATCGACCGCAGGCGCGACCGATGAGCAGTACGAAGTCATAACCGAATATTCGTCGGCATAATCCGGACATTCCTTACCTACAAAGAAGAAGTTGCCGACACCGGGGATCTCGTCGATCACTGCGTTCACGCGGTCCGTGAATTCGGGTCCGAACACAAGCACCGACGCATCCGCAAGATCAAGGCAATACTTTATCTCATCGGAGGTGTACCGATAATTCATCGGGACGGCGAGCGCGCCTGTCTTGAGTATTCCGAAGTATATCGGCAGCCACTCAAGGCAGTTCATAAGGAGAATCGCCACCTTGTCACCGCGCTTCACTCCGCGCGTGAGCAGGAAATTTGCAAAGCGGTTAGCCTTTGTGTCGAACTCCTTCCACGTCATCTCGCGGCGGTACTTCTCGTCCTCCGCGGATTCTATAAGTGAGAATTCCCTCCACGTTGTGCTTTTGTGCGGACTTCTTGCGGGATTTATCTCAACGAGAGCGACCTCGTTAGGGTAGATCTTTGCGTTTTTCTCAAGATATTCGCAAATTGGCATTTCTTTTTCCTCCGATAAACGATTCGGACGCGGCAGCTTGCCGCCGTGCCGTAAAAATCAAAAAGTCCTCTGTGAGAAAACTCACAGAGGACGGATAAACCGCGGTACCACCTCAGTTTTCCGCATCCTTACGGAATACGGACTCTCAGGCACGGACGGACAAGCCGACTTATGCCCCCGCACTGTAACGTGTGCACACGTCGCAGCCTACGCTTTCGCTTCGGTGCGCTACTCCCGGAATGTATTTCGTGCGCTCTGCCTTACCGCCTTGCACCGTCCGGCGGCTCTCTGAAAGGAACTGCGCATTACTTCTTTCCGATCACTGCATTTCTTTTTTCAGAATATCACAATTTTTTCCGTTTGTCAAGTACTGCGGTCGAATTTTGTAAATATTTTTTTGCACCGCTTTTCCGACCGGATACAGGCAGCTCCGCGCGCCTTATCCGCCGCGGGAATTTACGCAAAATCGGTCGTGACGTGTGTTTTTCTCTTGATTTATTCCCGAAAGCGTTATATAATATAGTCTGATATATTATTTTATAAATCCGACCGCGGCATTACGATGCGCCGACGGAGAAAGGCAGCTTTGCGTTGCAAGGCGAGGTGACGGAATGGAACGAGTATCGAAAATCAACTACTATCTTGATATCGCACAGACGGTGTCCGAGCGTTCGACCTGCCTGAGAAAAAGATTCGGCGCCATAATCGTCAAAAACGACTCCATTGTTTCCACGGGATACAACGGTGCGCCGCGCGGACGCGAAAATTGCTGCAATCTGCGTTTCTGCCTCAGAGAGCATCTCGGAATCCCGCGCGGCGAACGGTACGAGATGTGCCGCAGCGTCCACGCCGAAGCAAACGCGATCATCGCAGCCGCACGCGAAAACATGATCGGCTCGACGCTTTATATGGCGTGCACCGATCCCGCCGACGGAAAGGTGATCGGCGGCGTCTGTTCCTGCATGATGTGCAAAAAAATGGTGATAAACGCCGGAATCGAAAAGGTTATCATACGCGAAAACGCAAACGAATATTCCGTTTACGAGATAAGCGGATGGATCGTCGACGACGACAGCCTTTCCGGAAAATTCGGATATTGATACAAAGGACCTTCAAAAATGGCTGAAGAAAGTATTGCCCTCGAAGAAAAAAAGATCTTCACTCCGGAAGTTCCGGATATACTTCTGTTTGTATGCACGGGAAACACATGCCGCAGTCCGATGGCGGCGGCGATGTTCAATTTCCTGTTTCCCGAAAGAAACGCATTCGCGGTTTCGGCGGGACTTTGCGCCGACGGCTCTCCGATCTCGGAAAATGCGAAGGAGGCACTGCGGCGGCGCGGAGTTCCCTGCACTGTCGAAAACAACTATACAGATCACGTCTCGCGCACGGTAACGCCCGAGATGATCGCGACGGCATCGCAGGTCATAGGAATTTCCTCCCGCCATGCGATGGCTCTGATCTGCGCATTTCCCGGACAGGCTGAGAAGATCTCCGCTATGCCCGAGGATATCGCCGACCCGTTCGGCGGAACGGTCGACGACTATGTGCGCTGTCTCGCGGACATCGAAAAATCTCTTCGGGCAATGTTCGGTGAAAAATGAAGATCACAGTTTCACCGACCGTGCCGGAAGAGCTTGACGGAATCTGCGCGATAGAAAATGCATCCTTCTCAGATCCGTGGAGCAGAAGGAGCTTTGCGGAAGCGCTCGAAAATCCCGTATGCAGATTTTTCTCCGCACACGGAGAAGGCGGAGTACTCATCGGATATGCGTTAATAAGCGTTCTGTTCGAGGATGCCGAGATTCTTTCGGTCGCGGTTGATGATTCTTTCCGGAGATGCGGTGTCGGACGCGCTCTTATGCACGCCATGCTCACCGAAGCCGTCCGAAGCGGAGCGCAGGACATATTCCTCGAAGTAAGGGAATCAAACCATGCGGCACGGAAACTGTATTTGTCGGAAGGCTTTACGGAATTCGGACGCAGAAAAAGATACTACAGAAAGCCGACCGAGGACGCGATACTGATGCGCCTCTCAGCCGATTCCGCAATGCTCGGATAAATCCATTATATTAATGAAAGGCAACATCATATGCTGATTCTGGGAATTGAAAGCTCATGTGACGAGACCTCATGTGCCGTCGCGGAAATGTCGGACGGAGAGCGGCGTCTCCTCTCCTGCGCAATAGATTCGCAGATCGAGACCCATGCAAGGTACGGCGGTGTCGTTCCCGAAATTGCCAGCCGCGCCCATGCGGAGGCAATCTGCCCCGTTGTCACTTCCGCTGTGAAGGACAGCGGCGTTTCCCTATCCGAAATTGACGCCGTGGCTGTGACCTGCACTCCCGGACTTATCGGATCGCTTCTTGTCGGTGTAAGCTACGCGAAAGCGCTTGCGTTCTCCCTCGGAGTTCCGCTCGTCCCCGTAAATCACATCAAGGCTCACGTTGCCGCCGCGTATTTTCCTTATCCGGAGCTTGAGCCGCCGTTCACCGCCGTCGTGGTATCCGGAAGCCACACCTCAATTTACAGCGTCACCGGGTATTCCTCCTTTGATGAGATCGGCACAAGCCGTGACGATGCCGCCGGAGAAGCCTTCGACAAGGTAGGACGTGTTATCGGTCTTTCTTATCCGTGCGGACGCGAAATGGACGAGCTTGCCGCGAAAGCGGGAGACATCGAGAGGATAAAATTCCCCTCCCCGGCGCTGCGCGGCGACACATTTGATTTTTCATTCAGCGGACTGAAAACCGCAGTGATAAATCATGTGCACAATCTCCGTCAGCGTCTCGGAATCGGAGACGGACCGCTGCCCGAGGAAGAAAGAGTACGAATCGCCGCCTCGTTTACCGATACAGTCACCGAGGCGATTGCCGAAAAAGTAAGCGCGGCACTTGCGGAATATCCGTCGGATAAAATCGTCCTTGCGGGCGGAGTAGCCGCCAATTCCCATCTGAGGAAACGTCTCGAAAAGCTCTGTGCTTCGCTCGGCGCGTCGTTTTTTGTACCCGAGATCGGACTTTGCGGCGACAACGCCGCGATGGTCGCCGCTCAGGGATACTATGAATACAAGGCGGGAAAGCGCGCCGACGAGTCGCTGAACGCTTATGCATCCGAAGAAGCCGCCGAGACTGCCGGGATATTTTAGGCAAAAGCTGTAGAAAACCCTTTTTATGCAATCATCTTATTCTGCTTTCGCCTAACATTTCTACAGGGTTTTCTACAGACTGTAGAAAACTCGCTGTTCATAAACCGTGTTTAAAAGCTTCCGATGCCTTATTTTCAAGGAGAATTCGCTGCTTTTGCGCATCTGACGCAATTTACGGCTGTTGTCTATAATCGGAAGTCTTAAAAATGTTCAAAAATACCTACATATAAGGAGACACGAAAATGTCAAAATATGATGCTCAGATCAAAGAAGCCTGCGAAAAATTCGCTCACCTTCTCGAAGGTCAGCTCGAGCGCGTTGAAAGAATCAACGCGGCAGCCGACTTTGTGGATTACGATAAGCTTGACAAGATTGTGATCGGCATATGCGGCGGCGACGGAATCGGTCCGATCATAACAAAAGCGTCGCAGACCGTTCTCGAGAAGCTTCTCGCCGACCGTGTTGCAGCGGGAAAGGTCGAGTTCAAGGTGATCGACGGACTTACCATAGAAAACCGCGCCGCGGTAGGAAAAGCGATCCCCGACGATGTGCTCGCGGAGCTCAAGTCCTGCCATGTAATCCTCAAGGGACCGACCACCACGCCCCGTGCCGGTGATCCGTGGCCCAATATCGAAAGCGCAAACGTGGCAATGAGAAAAGAGCTGGACCTCTTTGCAAACGTCCGCCCCGTTAAGGTGCCCGATCAGGGAATAGACTGGACCTTCTTCCGCGAGAACACCGAGGGAAGCTATGCAGTCGGAAGCCACGGCGTCAACGTCACCGACGATCTCGCAATGGATTTCTGTGTAACGACGACCGAGGGCACAAACCGCATCGCGCGTCTTGCGTTCGATTTTGCGCGCAGAAACAACAAGAACCGCGTTTCGATCGTAACCAAGGCTAACATAATCAAGACCACCGACGGAAAATTCCTCCGCATCTGCGAGGACATCGCAAAGGAATATCCGGAGATCCAGACCGACGAGTGGTTCATCGACATAATGACCGCTAAGCTTGTTGACGAAAAGCGCCGCAAGGACTTCAAGGTATTCATCCTTCCCAATCTCTACGGCGATATCATCACCGATGAGGCTGCCGAATTTCAGGGCGGCGTAGGTACCGCGGGAAGTGCGAACATCGGTAAGCGCTATGCGATGTTCGAAGCTATCCACGGCTCCGCGCCCCGCATGATGAAGGAAGGACGCGGCATTTACGCAGATCCCTGCTCCATGCTCCGTGCGACCGTTCTTCTTCTCTCGCACATCGGTGCGACCGAGGAGGCTGCAAAGCTTGAGCGTGCGCTCGACTTCTGCATGTTTGAGGATAAGAAGTACGTTATCACCGGACGCGACACCGGCGCGACCTGCGAACAGTTCGCACAGTATGTCATCGACAATCTTTAATTATTCATTTGTCTAAAACGAAAGAAAGGAGCATCGAATGAAGATAAGCTTCAGATATGACGACGGGGTTGCGGTCGTTCCGAAAAAAGTACTCGACAAAAGCGCAGCACAGGCATCCCGTGAAGATCTTCTCGTTCTCCTTTCCCTCGCCGCCGATCCCGCAGTGCCTGCCGCAGAGCGCGCCGAAGCTTTAGGGATCGGCGAGGACGAGCTTGAGCAATCGATCTCGTTTTGGAAGCGGAACAAGATAATCTCCGTCGAGCTTGCCGAAGGCGAAAAGCTTCCCGCATACAAAAAGAAGGCTGCGGAATCGGATTCCGAAGCATCTTCGGCATCTGCAAAAAGTGCATCCGTCAAACGTCATCTCCGTGACAATTCCCTTCCGACCTATACCGCAGACGAGCTTGCCTCGGCGCTTGATGTTCCCGATTCGCGCAAGCTGATCGAATACTGTCAGCAATCGTTCGGCAGGATATTCAACATGTCCGAATCCGAAAAGGTCATCGGAATCGTGGATTACCTCGGCGTATCCACCGATTATGTCGCCATGCTTTGTTCGCATCTTGCAGCCGACGGAAAGCGTTCCGTCCGCGCTCTTGAAACGGAGGCGATATCGCTGTACGACCGCGGGATCACCGATTTTCAGGGGCTTATCGAATATCTCGATCTCCGCGAGAAAAGCGGTGCGCTCGAAGCACGGGTGCGAAAGCTTTTCGGGATCGGCAAGCGCACGCTCACTCCGAAGGAGAAGGCATTTGTCGAAGCATGGACGAAGTCCGCTCTTCCGTTTGATATCGTCGAGCACGCCTACGAGGTGACGGTCAACGCCACAGGCGAAGCGTCCATGCCGTATGCAAATTCCGTTCTTGAAAGTTGGATCAATTCCGGATTTTCTACACTTGACGAAATCAAAAAATCCGAAGAGAAATATAAGAAAAGCGCAAAGCCGAAGGGCAGAAAGCAGCAGGAAAGCCCTGCGGAATCCTCATTTGCGACCGACGATTTCTTTGAGGCTGCTCTGCGCCGTTCCTACGGAGACACCGAATCTGATTCCGGCGGCGACGGCAAGTGAAATTCCCCGATGAAGATATGAAAGGACAGGCTTTATGACACGAAGCGAGACCGTAAGAAACGTAATAGAGGAATTCGATCTCAGGCGTGCCGCGGACGAACGCGAATACGATGCACGGCTCGCCGAGCTTAGTGAAAAGATCCCGGGATTCGGCGATATTACGCACGCCCTGTCATCCGTCGGGCTGCGGATACTCGATGCCGCGATGAAAGGCGGCGACACCGCTGCAGCAGTAGCCGAAGTTCGCCGCGAGACCGAAAAGCTGCGCGGAGAACGCTGCGATCTTCTCGAAAAAGCGGGATATCCGCGGGATTTTGCGGACCGCAGATACAGGTGCGAAAAATGCTCCGACTCCGGGTATGAGGGGCTGAAAATGTGCACCTGCCTGAGAAAGGAGATCATCCTCGCGGGGCTCAAGAATTCCGGTCTCGGAAGGCTTGCGGATACGCAGAGCTTTGATACCTTTTCCGAAGAATACTACTCGGGAAAGGATCTTCTCACGGTGCGCCGCAACGCCTCTGTCCTTCGATCGTTTGCCGAAAATTTTTCAAAGGATACGACCGACAATTTTCTTCTGATCGGTCCCACGGGCCTCGGGAAAACCCACCTTTCGACTTCGGTCGCAGTTGTTGTGATCGAGCGGGGCTTTGACGTTCTCTACCGAACCGCGCAGGAGATCATGTCCGTATTTGAAAAGCAGCGTTTCGGCAGCGGAACACAAGGGGACGGCACCGAAAGCGCTTTCTACGATTCCGATCTGCTGATAATCGACGATCTCGGCACGGAAACCGTAACGCAGTACACGGTGGCGTGGCTTTATGACATCGTAAATTCGCGGATCAATTCGAGAAAGCCCACCGTAATAAACACAAATCTCACCCATGAGGAGCTTCGTCAGAGATACGCGGACCGCATAACGAGCCGCCTGCTCGGCGAATACCGTCCTCTTGTCTTTTCCGGATGCGATGTGCGACTGCAAAAGCTGAGCCGCTGAGTTTTTCCCTGCCTCGCGACGCAGGCGCGAACTTTTATCCGAAAACGGCTTGACATATCGCGTGCAACAAGGTAAAATATATTCGTTTGAAACTATATCACATAAATGTGAGGTAATTGAAATGAAAATCGGAGTAATAGTTGAATCCTTCCGCCGCCCCTTCCGCGAAGGAGTTGAGGTCGCTGCTTCCATCGGAGCAGCCGGAATTCAGGCATACGCCACCTTCGGAAGCTATCTCGATGTTGAGAAGTCGAGCGATGAGCATCTCAAGGAAGCCCTCGACATCGTAAAGTCGAACGGTCTCGTTTTCTCCGCGATCTGCGGCGATTTCGGAACCGGATTTGCGGATGCGGAAAACAATCACATATACGTTGAGCGTTCAAAGAGAGTGCTCGATCTTGCAAAGAAGCTTGAGTGCGACGTTGTTACCACTCACATCGGCACCGTTCCCGCCGAAGAGTGCGAGAAGAAGGAAGTCATGCGCAAGGCATGCCGTGAGCTTGCTCTTTATGCCGATTCCATCGGTTCCGCATTCGCAGTCGAGACCGGTCCCGAGACCGCGAAGATCCTCTGCGGATTCCTTGACAGCCTCGGCGCAAACGGTGTTCGCGTAAACTTTGACCCCGCAAACCTCGTTATGGTTGCCGGAGACCGTCCGGAAACCGCCGTTCATGAGCTCGGAAAGTATATCGTTCACACCCACGCAAAGGACGGTATCAAGCTCGACGGAAGCCTTGACAAGGACATCAAGATCACCATCGGAGACGTTGCAAAGGGTCACGACGAGCTGCTCGCAATGGGTCAGGCGTTCATCGAGCTGCCCCTCGGACAGGGCGGCGTAAACTTTGACACCTACCTCCCCGAGCTGAAAAAGACCGGGTTCGACGGCTTCCTCACCATTGAGCGCGAGGTCGGCGAAAATCCCGAAGCGGATGTCAGAATGGCAGCGGACTTCCTGCGCGAAAAGATCGCAAAGTACGGTCTCTGATAAAATTCCGATATTGCGGCAGGGCAAAAAGCTTATTGCTTTTTGCCCTGCTTTATTGTATAATTGTTTCGGATCGGGAATCAAAAAAACCCGGACTCGAAAGTCCGGGAGATTTTGTTTATTTATCCGCGGCAGCCGCAGCCGTTTCCGCAATTGCTGAAGCTGATGAGGAGTACGGCGATAACTATAATCCAAAGGCACTCGTTATCAAAAAGATCGCAAAGGCAGTTCATATTTTATTATCCGCGGTTCGCTCGGAGAGCGAACCCTTCCCTTTCATAATTATTTATCAAGGCATTAACCGTCGGCTCCGGCTGCACGGCGCATATTCACAACGCAGATACGGACCGCACGGCTTCGCCCCTCACTTCAGAGCGTTTCCTTCGCTCTGATATTATGTTATGCAAAGGGTAATGCTTTGTGAATCAGTGAAGGTCGAGATGCTCCGCGTTGAGGAAGTCGTTCGCGGCGGTAAAGCTATTCGCGGGAATGTGCGCGGACGCACCGCATTTTTTGCATCTGACGGTTATTTCCTCATCGTGTATTTCCGCTTCGTAGTCGCCCTCACCGTCCTCGCAGTTGCAGGAGATCTCGCCCTCGTCGGAAAGATCCTGAATAACGAATTTCACGATCTCGCGGATCTGCGGATCGGTCATGAAATCTCCGCCGCGGTGTGAAGAAAGCTGATCGAACGTGCTCTCGCCGAGAAGCTCGGCAAGCTCCTTCTCGCCTTCCTCCGCCGCCTTGAGCACCGCTTTTTCCTCGCCTATATAGCAGATATCAAGTCCGGAATACGCGCACGGCAGCGTAAAAAGCTCCCGCCCGAAAAACATATTCCGGCTCACGAGGAAATTGTGCGGCTTCGGACAGAAGAAGCACGGGACATTAAGCCGCAGCTTTTTATCCGGGGTATACACTATGGTTATGTCGCTCTCGCCGCACGGGCATTTCAGCCGCATCATATCGGCGCTGAGCGTGAATGCGCCGATCATGCTTCTGACCATTGCTCCGCATCCGGGGCAGCGATAGGCGACCGTTGTTTTCTTTTCGTCAAGTATCATTTGAAATCTCCGTAGGCTTTTAACTCATGCAGAACCGCGCGCACCGCGCCGATGCGCTTCGGCAGGACGAATCCCGTTTTTCTGCATTTGCCGAATCTGTCGGCATCGATCGGCAAAGCTTCATGCCGATATAATTATTATACTAAATCATATACATTTTGTCAATCGATAACGCCCGAATAAGGAGGTAGCAGCTTGAAATTCAAATATTCCGAAGACATCGGCGCAGTGACCGTAAGCGCCGCGCAGCTTGCCTCCTTTGCGAGAAAACGGCGGAGCGTGTCGGAGCGTATCGTGCTCCGTGAAATCGAACACCGTCCCGCAGGCGCCGCACCCGGCGTAAAATATGCGTCAGCTGCCGAGCGAAAAGGCACGGTGCTTGCGGTTGCGGATACCGCGGATTTCGTATATCCCGATGCCGTGGAGATCGTGCGCGAGGGAAAGAAAAGCGCTCTCACCGATGCGGCGCTTCTCGCCGAGCTTTGCATATTCGGTCATCTGTTTTGCCGCGAGCACGGCAAAAAGTCCGTCCGTCTTATTCTCACGCTCATCTCACCGAAGGGGGAAGAAAAGCATTTTACCGCCGATGCCGACGCGGGGTTTCTCTCGGGCGCATTTGAAGCGCTCCTTGCGAGAGCGTTTCCGTTCGCCGAGATCATCGCCGCGCATGCGAAAAATCTCCCGGATTTTGCGAACGCGCCGTTTCCGTTTTGCGACATACGTTCCGGTCAGCGCGATTTCATAAACGATGCATACCGTGCAATAAAGTCGGGGACAAGGCTTATGGTATCGGCTCCGACGGGAATCGGTAAAACCATGTCCGCGCTTTATCCCGCAGTGCGCGCGGTCGGCAGCGGATATTGCGACCGTATCTTCTGCCTCTGTGCCAAGAACGTCACCGGACGCGCATTTCGGACGGCTGCCGAAACGCTGTCCGCGTACATTCCGGAGCTTCGCTGCATAACCGTCGGCGCAAAGGAAAAGGTCTGCCCCTTCCGCGGCGAAATGGGATTTTCGTCCCAGCGGTGCCGCCTCGGATGCAATCTCATTTCATCCGTCGGCGCGGCATCATACGAAGCAAGGCGCGATGCCGCTCTGCTCGAGCTTCTCGGAAAAGCGCACATATTTTCGCCCGAGCTCATCGAAGAGTGCGCCGCCGACTATATGGTATGTCCCTACGAGCTTTCTCTCGACCTGAGCGAATACTGCGATATCATAATATGCGATTACAATTACGCCTTCGACTTTTCCGTCCGCTTCCGCAGATACTTTGAGGATGTAAGGGAAAACTACGTCTTTCTTATCGACGAGGCACACAACCTCCCGAAGCGCGGAAGAGACACATACTCCTCCTCGCTCGACCGAAGCGTTGCGGACACTCTCACCGATCTTATTTCCGAGGGGGTTCTTCCTCCCGACGGCGCTCTGAAAAGCGCGATACACGCGCTTGTGAATGCGTTTGACACGATCGGCGGATACGCCGACGCGGAATCTCAGCTTGACGGCGATATGAAATACGGCTTTTACCGAAGCACCGCCGTTCCGCCGGAGCTTACGGCGGCGGTCACGGTGCTTTCAAAGGTGCTGTCCGCCGTAATGCGCGACCGCGCCGTTATTTCGCGCGCCGCAGAAAACGCCGCCGCCTCGGTACGCAAATTCATCTCCGCGTGCGGTCTTTTCGATGAGCACTACACCTTTTTCGCCGAAAAAAGCGGAGACGAGCTTTCGGTCAAAATCATCTGCCTTGATCCGTCGGAGCTGCTCGACCGCGCAATGAACTGCGCGCGCTCATCGATCCTTTTTTCCGCCACGCTCTCGCCCGAGGATTACTTTGCGGACGTTTGCGGATGCAGCGGCGCGCACGTTCTCACGCTTGATTCGCCTTACGATCCGGACAATCTTTGTCTCGTCTGCGTGGATTCCGTAAAGACCACCCTCGCGCAGCGCAGGGAAAGCGCGCCCGAGGTCGCCGAGATAATCCTGTCGACCGTTGAAGCGAAGCACGGAAACTATATCGTATATTTTCCCTCATATGCATATCTGAAGCAGGTACACGGGATTTTCTCCCGCATGACGGGGGACGAGATCAAAACCGTGTGCCAAACTCAGGGGATGAAGCGTGCCGAGAGAAAAGCCTTTCTGTCCGAGTTTGAGCATGAAAACGAAAAGACCACCGTCGGCTTCTGCGTGCTCGGCGGAATGTTTTCCGAGGGAATCGACCTTGCCGGAGACGCACTGATCGGTGCGGTCATAATCGGGAACGGCATGGGCAGCATAACGTCCGAGCAAAACATCCTGCGAGAATACTACGATTCGACAAGGGAAAACGGAATGGAGTACGCATACACATATCCAGGCTTTAACAATGTCATGCAGGCAGCGGGACGTGTAATACGTTCGGAAAGCGATCGCGGGATCGTTGTACTGATCGACGAAAGGTACGCCGATCCGAACATACAGCGGCTGTTCCCGAAATATTGGCACCATATAAAGTTCACATCAGACCCGTTCACCCTCGCCGAGATAGCGCAGCGATTCTGGGACGAATGAAGGAGGTCGGCGAAATTTCGCCGAACGCCCGCTTCGCGGGACGAAAACAATACGGCTGACACCGATGATTCACTCACGGGCGTCAGCCGTTTATTTATCCGAAAAGCTGCGCGGATTATTCCATTATAAACGTACCGAAGTACGGCGGCTGATGGAAGTCGGGATTTTCCGTCATGACCTCGTTCCACATGCCGTAATGCTCGTTCCCGGTGATATCCTTGCCGCCGGTCTTGTAAAAGTTTCCGCTGAACTCATATCCCGCCGCAAACGTGGCGAAATCTACGTCGGGATAAAACTTCTTTATGTCCTCCATCGAAAGCTCATAGGTAAGCGTCCACTCGTTCTCGCCGACCTCGGGAATCGCGGGGAAGCCTTCGGGAAGCACGCGCTTTACGGGCTTGCGGTTTTCACGCCGCGCGCCGAAGCCCATGCACTTCGTTCCGATAGAATTCGCCTCGAGGTTGAGGTACTTGTCACCGTCGAATATCACGAAGAACTCCATGCAGGAATCAAGGCACACCGCGTCATCCATCTTTGTAAATGTGGCAACGGGGTTGGTTTCCTCGCAGGTCATGCGGCACACAAAACCGAAGTCCTCGGCAAACGCAAGCTGTGCATACGCCTTATACTCGCGGCATTCCACCCATTTGTACTTGTCTATCGGAGCGGCGGATACCTTCTTCCAATCGATATCCGCTTTCTTTGCAAATCGCGCAACTCTGTAAACATTCTTTCCGTCCATTTTTTCCTCCGTAAAAAATAAAGTTTCTTCTTCCGTTTCGTTCTGTGTCTCCGTCCGTTTCTCCGTGAAAATATCAGTCCCTATATAGGCGGAATCCGCTCCGCCGACATTCCCTCCGGATGAGCACGAGACCGCAGACACAAGCATCGCCGCCGCGAAAAGAGTACAAAAAACTTTTCTTAACATTTCCGTGATCCGCGCCCTCGGCATGCGAAAGCGCCCTCCTTTTTACCGTGACAGAATCCCGGCTTTATTTGAAAAGTGCTTCGACACGTTCTTTCCTGTCGAACAGAAGGTTATACTGAATGCATGAATACTCGGTGAGATCATTGTTTTCGTTTATCTTATCCGCAGAGAAGAGATTGCCGTCCGAGTCGATGTACCCGTTCGCGTTAAGCACCGGATACTTTTCGTAAAGCTCGGAAAGGTATTTCATCTGAGGGGTAAGCTCTATCCCCGCGACCTCGCACAGGAGAGTCGAAAGATAGTTTGCGCTTATCGTCACGTCGTCTTTTTCCTCGATATCGAAATTCGCCCAAAGGAAGAACGGAACGATATAACGCTTGTACTGATCCTCGAAAGATTCCGGCGGGTACGTCTGTCCGACCGATGTATAAAGCGAGCGCACCACGGCGTCGCCCGGCTGATGATCTCCGAACATCAGGATCACGGTAGGCTCATCCGCCTCTTTGAAATACTCCACAAGATCGCCGAACGCAAGGTCGGAAATTCTCACAAGCGAAAGGTATTCCGAAAGCCCCGTCGAGACTTTGCCGTCGGTTACCGTGACAAGCGGTGCAAAGTTGTTCTGCACTTCGCCCTTGTATCCGCTGTGATTCTGCATCGTCACATCGAAAACGAACATCGGACTGTCACCCTTATTCTCGTAAAGCTCGATTATCTTATCGTATGTGGCGGCATCGCTGATATACTGTCTGATCGTCTCCGGATTGTTAAAATCGTTTTTGAAAAACATCTTGTCAAATCCGAAATATGAGTACACCTTGTTTCTGTCCCAACCGCTCGCATAGTAGGGATGCATCGCGGAAGAGGAATATCCGAGGTCGTTGAGATGCGAAACGAAGCTCGGCATCTCGCCCTTTATAAACTGCTGATACGGAATGGAGCCCGCGGGAAGAAACGCCATCGACGATCCGGTGAGGAATTCGAATTCCGAATTTGCGGTGTTTCCGCCTACGACCGAAACATAGAGATCGCCCTTTACCGTGTTCTCCGTAAGCTTTGAGGTAAACGGCATCGGATTCACGTTAGTCTCGAAATCTCTCAGCACCGAAAGATCGGAGTACGCTTCATTCATGATGACGATTATGTTCGGCTTGGTTTTCTCTTCCGACGACGCGCCGTCTCCGCCGTCGTCGGCATACTCTTCGGCAATACCGTTCACGAGATCGGCGTCGTATCCGTCGGGCTTATCCACGGCGAGATATTGGAGCGAAAACAGCAGGCTGACCATCATGCCGTCCCTCGAATAAACGGAATTCGGGGTGAACATATACGGATACAGTCTGAAACGCAAAACGATATCGTCCGACTGCGCGTAGAATGCATATCCCACGCCCATCGAAAGCGACATCACGGTGAGCAGAACGCGGAGCCATATCTTCTTTGCAAAGATTTTCACTCCGCATTTGCAGGCGACCTGATACATAAGGATAAATGCGGAGATAAGGATCGCCATTTTGTAAGGAAATTCAAACTTATAGTTATCCGCGACGGAGATCGCCGTGCCGATCGAGCCGAGATCCCACGGGAACAGCACCGTTCCGCGGAACGAAACGACATAGTAGTTTGCGATTCCGATGAGCGCGGGAAACACCGTCGCCAAAACCGTAGACCAAAAAGCGCGCCTTGTAAGGAAGAGGAAGAATGCCGCCGCAATATAGTAAATCACCATATTCAGAAGTATTACCTTCCACGTCATCTTTCCGTTGAACGGATTCCGTATCATCCATTCGGAAAGAAGCATCGCGGCGGCGGGGCATATCGCCCACCAGACCCAGCCTATCGCACATTTCACGCGAGAGGATTTGATCTTTATCGGTCCTGCGACTATCGAAACCGCCATGATCGCGCAAAGCACGAAAAAGTGTATCCTGTACGCACCTCCGGAGCCGATTCCGACAGCCGAATTGCTCATTATCGAGAACATGAGCACTCCGGCACAGAGAAATCCCGGCAGGAACGAGATAAGGTAGGCTGCAAGCGACCTTGAATCTCTGTTTTTTCTGCGTTTGCCTTCCTTTGAGACAAGCTCGCCGATGTCGGCGATCTGAGACACGATCTCGGGATCGTCGGCGGCGGGAGAGGCATTTGCCGACGCCTTCTTTATTTCTTCAAGCGAAATTTCGGAGGACGGCGCGCCGTCACTTTTGTCCGATTCGCTATCAGGTTCACTCTCCGGGCTGTTGTCCGGCTCACCTTCGGCGGGGGCACAGACTTTCTCGGTCGGCGCATTTTTCTCCGCCGCCGGATCGGAATCCGCGGCGGAGAACGGCTCGGAAATTGATGCGTTGTCGGCATCGCTCACGCTGTCCCCGGCAGGCAATGCGGACGGCGCATTTATGCCCGACGGAGCGGTTATATCCGCATCGCACTCTTCCTTTTCGTTTTCGTTCTTGCCCAAACCGTTATCGTTTTCATTCATATCGGGTATCACACCTTTCTTCGTTTTGCGCAGACGTTTCAAAAAACGTCGGCAAAACGGAGTTTTATTATCTGATATATTCTATATGAAGATATGTTTTTATTTTACCACAACACAAAGGCGATTTCAACCGAAAAATAAAAAATAAGCGAAAGCGGCGGACAGTGCACGTCAATATGTACTCAGATGCCGAAGAGGATCATCAGCTTATCAAGCGCGACGAGCAGAAGCCACAACACGCCGACCGCGCCGCCGACTGCGGCTGACGAAAGAAGAAACGAGAGAAATTTTACTTTGTTCATTATCAGTACTTCCTTTCATTTACCGTACAATTGCGAAAAGTTTTTCACGTTTTCCCTTTCCGCATATTCAGTATACATAATCGACTGTACGATAAACGGGACAGACGCGCCCGAATCCGCGATTTTTTCAAGCTGAGAGCAAGCGGCGGGCGCCGACTGCGGCGCTTCGTATGAAGTACCGATTTCGTCTGGTGCGGATTCGCACCTTATGTCCGGCAAAGCAAAAAAGAGACTGCGGTCCGTACAGACCGCAGTCTCTTTTGCAATCGGGCTTTCGTCCGATAATTCTGACGATATAGATTTATTTCGTGATCTCGACGGTAATCTCGTCCTTGGTGAGGCAGTCTCCGCCGACGAAAATCTTGAACTTGCCGGGCTCGACAACATACTTTTTCTCTGTATTCCAATAGCCGAGCTCCTTTTCGGAAAGCTCAAACGTAACGGTTTTCTCCTCGCCGGGCTTGTAATTCTCCTTTACAAAGCCCTTGAGCTCGCGTATGGGTCGGGTTATCTGAGCAACGCAGTCGTGGATATAGCACTGCGATGTCTCCTTACCCTCACGGTCTCCCGTGTTCTTTACGCGGACGCTGATCCGGAAGGACTTGCCCGAAAGAATATCGTTGATGGAGATCTTGTCCTCATCGGCTTTGAGGTCGGAATACTCGAATGTCGTGTAGCTGAGACCGTAGCCGAACGGATACAGCGGAGAACCGAGCGTATCGCGGTAGTTTCTGATAGGCTCGTCGGAATAGTATCCCTCGTTCTGACGGCAGGAGGTCGTCTGGTTGTAGTAAAGCGGAATCTGACCGATAACGCGGGGAAGCGTCATGGAAAGTTTACCGGACGGATTCACATCGCCGTAGAGAACTGCGGCGGCGGCAGCGGCGCCTTCGGTGCCGTTCTGCCAAGCCCAGACGATCGCGTCAAGGTAAGGCTCGACCGTCTCAAGTGCGAGAGGACGTCCGGACATAACAACGCCGACAAGCTTCTTTCCGGTGCGCTTTGCCTTCTCGATGAGCACCTTCTGCTCTTCGGGAAGCTCAATATTCGCCATATTTGCGTTCTCACCCGAAACATACGGGCTTTCGCCGAGCGCAAGAACGATGACCTCGGGGTCGCGGAGGAACGCAAGCATAACATCGATGTACGTTCCCTGGAAGGACTGGATCGGTGCATCGGGAGCAATATAACGCATACCCTCTTCAAAGGTTTTGATCCGCTTCAGATCGTAGTCGCTTGCCCAGCAGCCGAGGTTTATTCCGCGGTCGCTCTGTATAGAACCGAGAATTCCGACGCAGGTCTTCTTGGAAAGCGGGAGCACGCCGTTGTTCTTGAGAAGGACGACCGTCTCGTCCGCGATCTCGCGCGAAACCTTCTGATGTGCGTCGTAATCGACGGGAACGCACACGGTGTACGGATGATCGAACAGACCCGCTCTGAACTTGATGCGGAGCACGCGGCGCACGGATTCGTCGAGCGTCTCCATGCTGACTATGCCGGAATCGATAAGCTCTTCGAGATGGTTTATGTAAAGACCGTCGCGCATATCCATGTCAAGTCCCGCGTTAAGCGCCATTGCGGCGGCTTCCGCTTCATCCTCGGCAACGCCGTGGCGGACGAGCTGAACGATCGCGTGGTCGTCGCTGATCACGAATCCGTCAAATCCCATCTCTCCGCGGAGCACGTCCGTGAGGAGATAGCGGTTCGATGCGGCGGGAACTCCGGAAATATCGTTGAATGCGTTCATGACGGTGCCGCAGCCCGCCTCGACGGCGGCGCGGAAATTGGGGAGGTAGTAGTTTCTGAGCGTCTGGTCGGAAATTTCCGCCTTATGGTAATCGCGTCCGCCCTCTGCACCGCCGTATCCGACGTAGTGCTTTGCGCATGCGACAATGCTGTCACGCTTGGAAAGATCGTCGCCCTGAAGACCACGCACCTCAGCCGCCGCCATCTTGCTACCGAGGTAAGGATCCTCGCCGGGTCCTTCGACGCAGCGTCCCCATCTCGGGTCCTGAGCGCGGTCCACCATCGGAGCGAACGTCCAGTGAACGCCGCAGTTTGCAGCCTCTCTTGCGATGCATCTGTATGACTTTTCGACAAGCGCGGGATTGAACGACGCCGCAAGCGCGATGGGGTTCGGATACATCGTGTGGAAGCCGTGTATTACGTCGCGTCCGAAGATGATCGGAATACCCATACGGCTTCCCTCGACGGCACAGCGCTGAAATTCGTTTATAACGCCGCGGATCTCCTCGGCGCCCTCGCTTGTGTCGTAATATGTTCCTATAAGATTGAGAATAAACGAGCCGACGTCGCCGGACGCGCAGAGCTTCTCAAACTCCGCGTCCCTATGTCTCGGATTGCCGACCTGGTTAAGCTGTCCGATCTTCTCTCTGACGGTCATCTGAGAAATCAACTCGGTTATTCTTCTTTCGATATTCTGATCCATTTATCAAATCCCTTTCACGGTACTTTACGCACGTTCGTCATTTCCGACGCGCAGTCAATTAAATTATATTTGTCCGCCGCGGCTTTGTCAATAACTTCTCGGAAATTGAAGGCAAAAATTTTACCGGGAAAGAGGCAGTGAAAGAGCCGCGCCGATTCCGCACAAAAATAAAGCGAAAAAAGACTTGACAAGGCATGAATGCTATTGTATAATAATGCTTGCGCAGATTTATTCCGCTGGTGTAGCACAGAGGTAGTGCAGCTGATTCGTAATCAGCAGGTCGTGGGTTCAATTCCCACCACCAGCTCCACAAAATCGGCAGGTATCGCAAGATGCCTGCCGATTTTTGTTTATCCGTTTTTCACCGAAACCGTCCGCCCCTTTTCATATAATAAGCGACTGTGAACGGCGACGAACCAAAAGTGTCCTCTCCGCCGACAGATTTTTAATCCTGCTGTCCGATTTTCCGCCGTTTCGCCGCACTGCCGCCGAAACGCGCCCGTTTCATTATCCCCGGGGCCGAAGCGCACCGCGTTTTCGCCTCGGCGGAGCGATCTCGCCGCCGTACCATGTATGCGACACCTTCTTTTCCGCTTCGCACTTTCCGCCGAATCTGAATCTTTGGCGCACCGTAACCGTCACATACCCGTCGCCGCCGTCCGTCACGGAGAAATCCGCCGTGAAAAATCCGCGCTTCGTTTCCTCCCTCGCGCGTCTGAAATTCTCCGTAATTATTTCCCTCGCATATCCGTAGAAGTCGTTCATTCTCGGACACTCCTCGAACTGCGGAAGCGAAACGGAAAATCCCGCTCCGGACGTTACCTTTTTCGTATACTCCACGGCTCCTCCTTGACGCTTTCACGAAGATGTGATATCATTATTAATGCCGATGCGCCGCCTGTACGCATAAGAAGCGATAACGCATCGGCAATGACCGCCTTAACTATATTATGAGGTTTCGCAATGAATAATTACACTTACAAAAATGCGCCGCTTGCCGACCGCAGCCGCCCTTCGTCATTCGACGAAATGGTCGGGCAGGCTCATCTTATCGGAAAGAACGGAGCTCTCCGTGCGCTCGTCGCGTCGGGGAGAATTCCGAGCATGGTATTCTTCGGACCTCCCGGCTGCGGAAAGACCACAGCCGCGTCGATCATCGCCTCCCTCTCCGGGATGGAGCTGCGCTGTCTCAACGCCACGACAGCCGCGCTTGCAGATATCCGGAAGATCGCCGACGAAGCGGACAGCGTGATCGGTCAGGGCGGGATCCTTCTCTATCTCGACGAGATACAGTACTTCAACAAAAAGCAGCAGCAGAGCCTGCTCGAATACATCGAGGACGGTCGGATCACGCTGATCTCATCGACCACGGAAAATCCGTACTATTATATATATGATGCGCTTCTCTCGCGCCTCTCGGTCTTTGAATTCAAGCCGGTCACGGCATCGGACATCATACCGAGGCTCAGGGCGGTATTTGAAGAATCCGGCGAAAGCTCTCTTTCGTTTACCGACGAAGCATATGCCTTCATCGCGGGATGCGCAGGCGGAGACGTGCGCCGCGCGCTTACGATGCTCGAGCTCTCCGTAAACTGCGCAAAGGGGAGCGGCACCGCCACGGTTGACGAGGAATTCGTCCGTTCTCTCACGCCGTCTGTCGCCGCAGGGCGATTCGACGCCGACGGAGACGTGCACTACGATCTGCTTTCCGCACTTCAGAAATCCATCCGCGGTTCCGATCCGGATGCGGCGGTATTCTACCTCGCAAAGCTTCTCGAGGGCGGCGATATAATCTCCCCCTGCCGCCGCCTCATGGTGATAGCCTCCGAGGATATCGGGCAGGCATATCCGATGGCGGCGGTCATCGTGCGCGCGTGCGTCGAAAGCGCAAAGGAGCTCGGGCTTCCCGAAGCGCGCATTCCGCTGGCAAATGCGGCGGTAACTCTTGCAAATGCTCCGAAGTCAAACACGGCGTACTGCGCGCTCGACCGCGCCGCCGAGGACATACGCGCCGGGCGGGGAACCGTGGTGCCCGAAATACTGAGATCGCCGAAATTCAAAGGATACCGCTACCCGCACGATTACGAAAACGATTACCTCCGTCAGGAATATCTGCCTGAGGATCTGCGCGGGCGGAAATATTACGAATTCGGCACAAACAAGACCGAGCAGGCTGCAAAGGCTTATTGGGACAACGTAAAATCAAAGCCGGACAGAAAAAAATCACCGGGAAAATGAATTTTTCCCCGGTGAAGATTCCGAAATATTCATTTGTCAAGGTGGACGTCGAGCTGCGGGAACGGAATTTCGATTCCCTCGCGGTCAAACGCCGCCTTTACTTTTTCGGTCGTTTCAAATTTGACCGTCCAATAATCAGAGGTTGCGCACCACGCACGAAGCGAAAGCTTCAGGGCGCTTTCTCCGTGTTCGGTCATCACGACCTCGGCGCACGGCTCCAGAAGTATCTTTCCCGTTGAAGAAGCCGCCTCGAGGATCGCTCGCTTCGCTTTTTCCACATCTGTCGAATATGCCACCGTGAAATCGATATCAACTCTTCTCTTCTCCTCGGACGAATAATTGACAACCGTTCCGGAGGTGACTGTGGAGTTCGGGATCACTACTCTTACGTTGTCATATGTAAGAAGAGTGGTGTAGAACACGCCGATATCCGTAACCGTTCCGGCGTAGGAGCCGACCTCGATGTAATGCCCGACGGAAAACGGCTTGAATATCAGTATCATAAATCCGCCCGCTATGTTTGAAAGTCCTCCCTGAAGCGCAAGTCCGAACGCAAGTCCCGCAGAGCCGATAACGGCGACCACGGATGCCATCGGGACACCGAGCATCGACGCGCCCGTTATCACCGTGAGCGTTTTCAGCGCGATCGAAAGAAAGCTCACGAGAAACGTTTTGACCGACGGGCTGAGCTTTGACAGGTGCGCAGGACGCGCGATATATTTTGTAAAGCGCTTTATGAGAAAAAAGCAGAGTGCCGCAAAAACGATAACTATAATTAGCCTGATCGCTTCGGGAACGATCTTCTCCGTTACGGTATTCATAAAATCATCCATAATCCGATTCCTCCGTACGCCGTTCGGCGTGAATTTTTTTCGGCGGAGGATGAAGTGCCCCGCCGCCGTTCTTATGATTTGTGCGCATGCGAAAGTACATCGGTTTTCGCCGCGTGTCATGTAATAAAAATACAAAGTTGCTTTTTTGCGCCGGATATGATATACTTAAAGAAAAAACGATCGGCATCCTCTCTGCGAGAATGCCCTAACCGACCATGCCGGGAAACGGCGCGTGTGTTCCGATATTCGGAATACAATGTGCGAATCGGTCGGGCGCACGTCCGGGAGCAGGTCCCGCCCGCAGAAAACACATTCCGAAATACCCGATTCCGCCGACCTCATTCCGTCAAGAAAGGAAGCTTTTCCTACCTGAAAAGCGAAAAAGCAAAATGAGAAAAAGAATAACGCTGTCCCTGCTCGTGCTTGTACTCTGCTTTTCATCCGTGCTGACCTCGTGCGGCATGCTCGCCTTCATCGACAAATCGGTGATCGAGCAAAACGACGCTCCTTCGTCGGTAAGCACATTCGAATCCGAAAACGATCCCATACCGGATGACAAAAAGCTTGCCCCGTCCGGAAGCGGAGATGTCTCCGAGCCGCTTTTCTGGAAAGTGTCCGGAAACGGATACGAGGGGGATTTCTATCTGCTCGGCTCCATTCACGTCGGGCTTGAAGATACGAATCTTTATCCCGACGAAATCTACGACGCATACAATTCATGCGCCTATCTCGCGGTCGAATCCGATGTGATCTCGCTCGAACGCGATACAAACGCGCAGATCGAAATGATGAAGATGTTCATCTACACCGATTCCACCACGATATCGGCGCACATAGACAAAGACCTGTACAAGACGGCGCGCGGCGTACTCGACCATTTCGGCTACTACAACTCGATGATGGACTACTATTTCCCGGTGATCTGGAGTCAGATCATCGATCAGGCGCTGACGGAGGAAAGCAGATTTTCATCCGATTTCGGCGTTGACCGTTATTTCCTCAAAAACTCCGAAAAGCTCGGGATCGAAATTCTCGAAATAGAGGACTACATGGAGACCGAATACGCTTTCGCAACTCTTTCCGAAAGCACGCAGGAGTTTCTCCTTTCGTCAACGGTCGATCCGGAGTATATAAAGAACTACTCTTCATCTCTCGAAGAGCTGTACGACGCATGGAAATACGGAAAGACGGATGTGCTCGACGATCTTCTTTTCTCCGAGGATGACGAAGAGGTGACCGATGAAGAGAAAGCCGCCGCCGAAGAATACAACAACGCAATGACCGTAGTCCGAAACAAGCTCATGGTCGAACGCGCCGAGGAATATCTCCGAGATCAAAAAAACGTATTTTACGTTGTCGGACTTGCGCATATGCTCGGCGACGACGGCATCGTTTCATCCCTCGAGAACAGAGGATACACGGTTTCACAGATATCTTATGCCGACTGATTTCATCACAAGCCGAGACAAGCAGGGGCTTTTGCTCCTGCTTGTCTTTTTTTACGGTCAATTATTCCTTAGCTGCTCCGTCCTCGGCTTTCGTCGTTTCGCCGCCGGACTCCTGCGATTTTTTTGTCTGTCTCGTTCCGCAGATCGGGCAGAACTCAAAATTTTTGCTTATCTTCTCACCGCATGACGGACAGATCATATTGTCCTGAAGATCGCATATTTCCGATTTGATCGCAGCTATGCGCTCACGGACGAGATCCGCATCCGCAATGCGCTGCGCGATCTCCGAGACAAGGTCCTTTCCCTCACGCTGATACATATAATAAAGTCTGCCTATCTCATTGTAGCAATCCGAAAGCTTCGTCTCCTCCGTGTGAAGTGCAAGCTTCATCTTTGCAAGAGACGTGAATTCTCCCGTTTTTCTTACGGCAAACGATGCCGCGTCCGAAGCACTTTTTGCAATATCATCCCAAATAGACATGAACCGTTACCTTCTTTCTTTTTTGAAAATGCGGTAATCCGCAAATCGGCAGAAGACCGCTTTACAAATACATTATACTACAAAAAACGAAAGCCGTCAAATATTTTCTTATAATGTGAGAAAAAATGAGAATAATATTTTTAACACCACGCATCGCGGCGCGGCGCTGTGCAAAGCGTAGGTCGCAAAAACGGTGCGTGCCGAACGGAGGTCGGATTTTGGATAAGAAAAACTACAAAAAGCTCGCCGAAAGCGCATCAAAGGGTTCGCCGATAATGAAAAACTGCCTCTGCGCATTTTTTTTCGGCGGTGCAATATGCGCAGCGGCGCAGGGGCTCGGGAACGTTTACCGTATGTTTCTCGAAAAAAAGGACGCCGCGTCTCTCACTTCGGTTACGCTGATCTTTATTGCGGTGCTTCTCACGGGGCTCGGCGTATTCGACAAGATCGCATCGCACGCAGGTGCCGGAACGCTCGTTCCGATAACCGGATTCGCAAACGCGGTCGCATCGTGCGCGATCGATTCAAAGGCGGAGGGCTTTGTGCTCGGCGTCGGGGCAAAAATCTTCACGATCGCCGGTCCCGTCATACTGTACGGCACCTTCGCCGGATTCCTGTACGGTATAATATACGCTGTTGCCGGAATGTTTTAGCGAATTTCGGATGCCGAAGAAAGAACGCTATAAGTCCGTGCATACGGTAAAGCCGACGGTCCGCCGCAGCATCGGTGCAACCGTCGGCATGTTATTTTTCGCTTGTTTTTCCATGCCCCCGACCGATGTATCCGCAGCCGCAAAAATTCCGCTCTGTTCCTCGGGAGAAAGCTTTTTCTGCCTTTCCCGCAAGACGGCGGCGGCGCATATCCCCGATCGATGACATCGCGGAACAGATCGTCCGACGCACATCCGATGCAGTTTATTACCATAGCCTTTGAAAGATCACTCTGCCGAACGATCGACGCACACTATCGTTTTGTTATTGACAAATGCGTAATATCATGCTATACTGATAACTAATTGAGATTCTCTGAATCTAATCCAAACACAGGAGATATAATTCCATGGACCCTCTCGGGCGATGTCTTACGATCTGCATTATTTTTACCGTTTTCTGCGCATTTTTTTCATTCGGCGCATCCGTACTCTCGGCGATCCGTATTCCGGATGAATCCGAAGAGGAGGACGAAGAGCCTCTTTCACTGAAACTTTACAGAAAACGTAATGCCTACCGCTACCGTCTTGCCTGTTCCGCGGTTTTCTGCGCGCTTGCCGCTTCGGTCTGCGCTTCTTGTGCATTTGCCGAAAAGCTTGGGCGAGCTCTTCCCGACAACGTAAGCTTTCTTTCACTGCCGATTGTGATCTGCGTATCGGCGCTCGTGATACTCTGTTTCGGAGTATACATACCCGCCGCCGCTGCCGGCAATGCCGCATCGTTTGCTCCGGCTCAGAAAGCCGCCGCCGCTGCGTGCAAATTCTCGCTGATCTTTGCGGGAATCCCCGCGCTGATCTCAAGGCTCATACTGAAGCTTTTCTCCGTCGAGCCGGATGCCGCACGGACGGATGTCACCGAAAAAGAGATTCTGAAGCTTGTTGACGAGGGCGAGACCTCCGGTGCGCTCAATTCCGAAGAGCGCGAAATGATCGAAAACATCTTCGATTTTTCCGAGCACTCCGTCCGCGAGATCATGACCCACTACATGGATGTCACCGCGATATGCGAGGGCACTCCCGACGATGAAATACTGAAAACCATTTCCGACACGGGATATTCGCGTTATCCGGTCTATAAAAACGATATCGGATCGGTAACGGGAATACTCATCGCCAAAGAGTATCTCACAGACCGTCTCTCCGGCTCTCCGCGCCCGTTCACCGAGCTTGTGCGTGCGCCGCTGTTCGTACCGGAATCCATGCAGACGGACAGCGTGCTCCGCGAAATGAAGCAGAAGGGACAGCACATGGCGATCGTCGTAAACGAATACGGCGAAGCGTGCGGAGTCGTGACCATGGAGGACCTTCTCGAAGAGATCGTGGGCGACATTTACGACGAGTCCGACACCCCCGACGACCGCGATCCCGAAATAAGCCGCACCGGAGATTCGACATGGCTCGTTCACGCATCGTGCCCTCTCGACGAATTCGAGGAGGAGACCGGGATCTCGCTTGAGGATAAGGAAGGAATAGACACGATCGGTTCGCTTGTGTTCTCCAGGCTCACGAAGATTCCCGACGACGGTGTTCCGATCGACGTCGAGACCGAGCATCTGCTTCTCCATTCCGACGGGCTTCACGAACGCCGTCTCGAATGGGTAAGCGCAACCGAAAAGAAAAAAGAAGAGGCGGAGGACGAATAATTCCCCGCTGCGTATCCCTCCGTTTTGCGGAGGGATATCGTTTTTTCGGGATGTTCCCCGCACGGTGTACAATCTCATGCTTTGCGATTGACATCGCGCTGTACTTATGATACAATTAAGCAAAGAAAGCAGAAAGGATATTTAAAAATGAAACGACGGATCGTATCCATTGTGATCGCCGCAATGACTCTTATTTTATGTGCAGTTCCGGCAACGGCAGAGCCGGGGTCGTCCGAAGCTTTGTATTCCGACGGACTTGTGACCTCCGAGTCGGCTGTCTATTCTCTCATCGGTGCTGACCGGATCGCGGTCAACGTGCCCGCAAAAATGACTGCTGCGGAAATGAAGTCACAGCTTGTAAGCAGCCATGGTGTTGACGTGATCGCCCCCGACGGCGAAAGCGTTCTTGCGGACGACAGCTTTGTTCCCGCGGGAAGCACTCTGCGGCTCACCGAGGTAGGGATTGTCACCGACCGCGCGAAGATTTATGTGATGGGCGACGTGAACCGCGACGGCGACATAAATACAAAGGATATCGTGCTTTTCATACGCAAAAATGTCGGCTGGGACGTGGACGGATTCTTTGAGGAATACGCCGACGTCAGCGGCGACGGAAAATCCTCCGCAAGTGACATCATCTTCATTATCCGCTACTGCTCGGGATGGGATGTCTCGTTTGCGCAGCCCACGGCTTCCGACGAAATCGAGATCGCTGGAACATTTACCGAGCGTTTCTGCACGAGCAAGGATACCCAAAGCACAGTTCAGCTCCGCGCGGGCGAGCTTGCGCTCAGATTTTACGTTGCGCCGCTCTCGTGGTGCGATGGGATCACCGTTCCGCTGAAATTCGATGCTGCAGTCGGCAGCGATGCCTCCTATAATCTTCGTGTCTACCGTTGGAACGGAGACTACGCTTCCACCGTTGCTTCCGAGCCTCGAGCCGAGAAGAGCGGAACGCTCGACGCTTCGTCGTCCGACGAGCAGATCGTGACCGTCAGCACGAAATCGGCTGACGGAGACGCTCACGGCTTCTTGAAAAACGGAACATACCTTGCGGTAATATCGGCGGGAAGCACCTCCGGAATTATAGCGGAGATCACCGGGTACAAAAGCGACGACGGTTTTGCGGTATACTCAAACAAGGAAGCTCTCGACGCAAAGTGCGGCATGAGAGCGGAAGTAACCGTCTCCTACGACAAGGCCTTCGACGTTGCGGAGAACATAAACGCATCGAGCCTCATTGATCCCGTGTTCTGCACGGTGAAGATTCCCGGAATGAAAGGGACTGATACTCTCGTGCAGCTTACCGATTCGCATTTTACACTCATGTACGACGACGAATTCGGAACGGGTGCAACCGGCGCGAAGCGGACGCAGAACGCGATCGACAGAACCGCGCTCTTCACCTCTCTCGGCGGAGGCATCAACTCCGCCGACCGCTTCCCGTATTTTCTTGAATATGCCCGTCAGCTAGAAGCGAAGCACATTCTCGCAACCGGAGATATGATAGACTTCTCGTCCGAGGCAAACATCGACCGCATGTTCAAAGAATACCTCTCAAAATCCGGAATCGATTTTACATACTGCTTCGGAAACCATGACTGGTCCTTCCTTGATAATTATCAGTCGTCGTTCGCGCAGAAGGCGTACGCACTCAAGAAATTCCCCGAATTCATGGGCGGAAGCATTTACTTTGAAGCCGTTGACATGGGCGACTACTTTATCGTTTCGCTGAAGAACGACGAGAATACCTATTACGACAGTCAGCTTGAAGAGCTCAAAAAAGTATCGGATCTCGGAAAACCGATACTGCTCATGGCTCATATTCCCTTCCATTCCCCGACTCTTGTCGAGGATACAAAAGCAGATTGGGGCGGGCGCGACATCACTCTCGGAGAAGAAAGCGACATCAACTACTCTGCAGCCACCCGCAATATGTACGAATATGTCATATCAGACGAGTCCAATGTGGTTGCTATATTCACGGGACATCTCCATTTCAACCACGAAGATCTCGTGGGAGGGAAAATTCCGCAGTATGTCACTGATGCTGCCTTTGAAGGCGGATGCCGTATCATAACGGTAACAGGCGAATGAACGCAACCGACGCAGGGGCTGCCGCAAAAAAGGCAGCCCCTGATTTTATTATGCCGACCGTATCCGCGTCAGGCTCCGGTGTCGAACTATCACGCGCGCTCACTTTTTCGGGCGGCTCTTGAAAATGAAAGCGGCGATCAGCGAAAATACAAGAGATGCCGTGATTCCGACGGCAGCCGCCGTGATCGGACCGGAAAGTGCGCCGAGCAAGCCGTGCTCATCGACCGCCTCACGGACTCCGGTCGATATAAGATAACCGAATCCGGTAAGCGGAACCGTAGCTCCCGCGCCCGCAAAATCGGCAAGCGGACCGTATACGCCGATTGCGCCGAGCAGTACTCCCGAGCAAACGTATGCCACAAGTATGCGCGCGGGGGTGAGCTTTGTTTTGTCTATCAGTATCTGCGCGATCGCGCACAGAAGTCCGCCTATGACAAAAGCCTTCAGATATTCAGCAAACATAGATTCTCTGCCTTTCTTCGAACAACCGCGTCCACGGCACGTCCGCATTCCGTAAAATCTGCCGCGCACGGCAGACAGCTTCCATGACGGTACGGTTTCGTGTTACCGCCGCAGTCCGTGCGCCGGATCGCTTTTTTTCGCTTTGTTAATCGGAAATTCTGAGGTGAACGAGGTGAGCGATACCGACTATGTTTTCGCCCTGCATAAGCGCCTGCGGATTCATGAGCGCACCCGTTCCTATAAAAAGCACGTTGGAATAACGGCGCGTGCGCATCCCTGGAACAATATACGATGCCATAACCGCCGCGCTGCAGCCGCAGCCGGAGCCGCCTGAGTGCTTGTCCTGCGCTTCGATATCGTAGATAAGCTCTCCGCAGTCTGCGCGGCACCGCGAAATATCGTACCCGCCCTCACTGCACAGCGCCGAAAACAGCTCGGATCCGCGCCGTCCGAGGTCTCCCGTCACGATCAGATCGTAGTCCGCTCCGCGGCTTCCCGTCGCCCTGAAATAGCGGTCAAGCGTGCTGTACGCTGCGGGAGCCATAGCCGCTCCCATATCGTTCGCGTCGTTTATTCCGTAATCCACGGATATCCCCGCCATGGCATCGGCAATTTCGACATCGGCGCCGCCGGACGCGCTCCCCTTTTCCGATGAAACGATAAACGCACCGGACCCGGTGACAGTCCACTGAGCGCTCGGCGGTCTCTGCCCGCCGTATTCGAGCGGGAAGCGAAACTGTCTTTCCGATGTACAGTTATGTGATGATGTCACGCAGGCGCAGCACTTCACCTGAGACGGGCAGAAAGCTGCCGCCTCGAGAAGTCCCTCCGCGCAGGTCGAGCACGCGCCGAACAGCCCGATAAACGGCACATTGTAATCGAGAAGTCCGTATGCCGAGCTTACGCACTGATTGAGAAGATCGCCGGAAAATATCATCCCGAGGGATTCTTCCCCGACACCCGCTTTCTGCATAGCGCACGAAAGTGCGAGATACTGCATCTTTGCCTCGGCTTTTTCAAAGGTTTCTGTTCCGAAAAGCGCGTCCTTATCCCCTTTGATATCAAAGTATGCGCCGAGAGGCCCCGATGCCTCCTCGCATCCGACCGCACTCGCCGATGCATTGATCCATATACGATCCGCCGGAAAGATCAAGCCTGCGCTTTTTTTATTACCCATACCGAACCGCGCGAAAACGCGCGCTCCTTTCCCTTTTCAAAGAGTATCTGCAAAATGACGCTCCGGTATACGCGAAATTGCTTTACTTTCGCAAAAAAAGCGGGTATAATAGGACACGGTATAACGTTAATCTGTAACCGCACGTTCACTTACCGTGTCCGCGAATTTGACGCCGCGCGTCAAACTCCGATGTAAACCCGCGGCTGACGCACGGTATAACGTTAATCTGTAACCACACGTTATTTTACCGTGTCCGCGAGTTTGACGCAAAGCGCCATTCTCCAACGTGAAACCGGGTCTTAGTCTTACTTCGTAAGCCTTTGCGGCCGACGCCGTCCCGCGCTTTGCGCGGCTGCAATATTGACGGCTTCGCAAAAATGCCCTTGCAAGCAAGCATTTTTGCTTCATGGTA
>ERZ773235.77-NODE-77-length-130590-cov-26.132623_pt1 | contig 130590 bp, 121 predicted proteins | sample MGYA00580522_ERZ773235 | MGnify/ENA primary metagenome ERZ773235 (study PRJEB29015, sample SAMEA2737797) | human gut metagenome | biome: human gut; feature: human-associated habitat; material: faeces | place: China | collected 2012 ... | reverse complement strand
CAGTCATGGAAAATCCCCCTTTCTTCGATTATGGGAAAGGGCGGCAGCACTTTTTGCTGTCGCCCCTTGATTCCCCACCAGCAAGGACAGACGGGGCTGTCAACGGTGGGCGTAGCCCATTTACTTGCCGTTGACTGGCTCGGCTGGGTTTGCTATAAATTGCACTCACTATGGATTAACAGAACGCCTAAAAATAATCCATGTACTTATGAAGTAACAAATCAATAAAATTGCCAAAATCCCCATTGTTGCCCCTATTTGTAACATCAATGTACTAAACCCAATATAGGCTGAAATTTCTGCTGATATGGTTTGGATAAAGTAAGCTATTACAACAGCAGCTACAATGATTGCTGTGATAATTGGAAGCCCAAACCAAACACTTAATTGTTGCAAGATAAGTTTTCCGATATGCTTTTCTTCCACCCCCAATTTTCGGAGTACAGAGAAACGATACTTATATTGTCCTGCGTCTAAAAGCTGTTGCAGGGAAAGTACCGTAAGACATATAACCATCAGTACGACAGCACCATAAATCATTGCAGTCTGTAAAATAAAGTTATTTGCTATGGAACTATTGATTTGCAGTGTGCTAAAACGCACGCCATAAATAGCCCCGGTTTCTGCCTGCTCGGGATATTTCTCTGTAAAAAGTTTTTCCAGTTTCCTTGCATTTTCATAGGAGATATTTTCCGTTGTTGTAATATATCGGTTTTTTATTACTGGCAACAGCTTTTCACAAATATTGTCTGGAAGTACATACAATACATTTGTATAGGAATTGTACGCTGTTTCTCCAATCGGATCCTCATAATAGGACTGCCCGGAAAGAGTCAATTCTCCTGCGTCTGTCATAATGCTGGTGTGTTCTTTCAAAAAGCTATCCCGTTCTTCCTCGGTGGCGATTGCTTTCCATTGTGTTGTAAATTCATCTTCCTCCAGAGAAATCTGTTCGTAACCCAGCATTTCCCGTATAGTGTTATAATCACTCAAAGAAATTGCTACAATCGGAAAATCATATTTCTGTCTGTTGTGAAAATCATCTTTCTCTGGCAGATATAGATTGAACGTGCAATCATAAACTGTATCTATTTTGTGTTCTGTCAGAAACGCAGTAATAATTTCATAACTGTCTTGCGGCAGATTTTCTTCTTCATATACGTCATTATATCTTGAATATACCTGCACATCATACATAGAGCGCATATCCAAATAACCTGAAGCCCAGCCCGTCAAAATAGGGGCGGCAATAAACATGAAGATTGCAAGGACAAGGGTTATACAAATCAGCGTCATTGTTTTGCTAGTTGTATTTAGTTTTGATATAATTTGCCCGAAAAAGAACAGGTTTTCTCCTTTGTATCTATGTTCCGGCGATTTTACTTTCCATGCTACAATCAAACCACTGGTAAGATAAATGAAGGCACAAATGAAGAAAAGTAAGTCAATCACAACAAAAAGCAGATATTGATTGAGCGTTCCACCACCTAAAGACAGATAATATTTATTTGTTAATGCTGCAACGCTGGCTGCTGTAAAAGCATTCAATACAGAACATATCAGCAAACCAGCAATGAAACATTCTCTTTTTTTCTTTCTAATTATGCAAAATATCGACCTCAGCAAAGTAAGCAGCGGAAAAAGAATATTTCCCCAAAACATAAGCTGCACCGGAAACGCAAAGCGGGTGTCATAATAAAACCAGACCTTTTGTATTCCTGTAATCAATCCCCATACGGTAAATACTTCAAAGAGGACTACTACAACAGAAATGAAGCGGCTCTTTTTTAGCTCTGGTTCGTTCTCTTTCTCTGCGGAAAGCATATCAATAATTTTTGTTTTCTGAATGGTACGGGTATTAAAAATTCCTACCACAAAAAAACTTGCCACAAAAAATACCACTGTCAACAAAACGGTATCCGGGAATAATGTCCATGAGATTTCATAAGGCTTTCCATAAGCAGTAAGGAGCATTGCGGTAATGAATTGAGAGCAAAATACACCGCAAAAAATACCAATCAAAATGGAAAACATACCCATAATCAGTGTTTCTGCAAAGAAAATCCTGCCAATGGTTTTTTGTTCCATTCCCATAATGGACTGGACAGCAAACCCTTTTTGCTTCCGTCTTAACATATAATGATTGACGAACCGTATCAAAAATAACAACAGCAATGTTATCATGCAGATTGCAATTTTCATTCCGTCACTTAACAGCGTAAAATCATACTCGCTGCCTATATCCGGGCTATAATAACTACTGGAAATAGACAAGAACGCATAAAACAAGGTAACACAGATTGTCATTGTGACAATGTAGACCAGATAGTCTTTTACAGACCGTTTTGCATTTCTGAAAACAAGTTTAGCATACATGGCTCTGTCCCCCTCCAATCATGGTAAGGACATTCAGAATTTTATCAAAAAAAGCACTTCTGCTGTCGTTGCCCTTGCGCAGTTCCATAAAGATTTCTCCGTCTTTCAAAAAAAGAATACGGCTGGCATAGCTGGCGGTAAAAGCGTCATGGGTTACCATAAGAATTGTCGCCCTAAGCTGTTCATTGATACTTTGAATGGTAGACAGCAGCATTTGTGAGGAATGGCTGTCTAATGCTCCTGTTGGCTCATCTGCCAATAAGAGTTTCGGATTGTTGATAATTGCTCTTGCACAGGCACAACGCTGTTTTTGACCGCCCGATACCTGATAAGGATATTTGTTTAGAATATCGCTGATATTCAGCTTTCCGGCTATATCCAAAATGCGGGGTTCTACACTCCCGGCAGGGACTTTATTGATTGCTAATGCCAGTGCAATGTTTTCTGAAATTGTCAATGTATCCAGCAAATTGAAGTCTTGAAATACAAAACCTAAATTCTCTCTGCGAAAGCGGGCAAGGGATTTTGGGTTGATTTCCGTTATATCTGTTCCCTCTAAAAAAATATGCCCTGCACTTACGGTATCAATCGTAGAAATACAGTTTAGCAGTGTTGTCTTTCCAGAACCGGACGCACCCATAATTCCGAGAAATTCTCCGGCTTCCACAGAAAAACTAATATCTTTAATGGCTTTGGTAATATTCCCCTCATTGCCATAATATTTCTGGATATGCTCCAGCTTCAAAATTGTATTCATCGGATAAACCTCCTTAACTGTTCCATACCCATATTGTAAATGGAGTATATCATTTTTTGTATCAAGTTTTCTTACACAGTTCTTACAAAAATGTAAGAAGTGCAGAACCTATCAGCCCTGCACTCCGATAATAAAATCATTCATTTGAAAGATAAGTGAAATCGTTGTTCCTCTGTTTTCGGAATAAGCAGTAAGTCCTATTCCCAGTTTATCACATAGACGCTTGCAAAGATATAAGCCAATTCCAGTAGAATTTTTCCCGGTTCGCCCATTCTGACCTGTAAATCCTTTTTCAAAAATACGGGGTAAATCACTTTTAGGAATACCTATCCCATTATCGCTGATAGATAGCACAATCTTGTCATTCGTTTTTGTCGCCCCAAAGTGCAAAATAGGCTGCTCTGCATGGTATTTGATTGCATTACCGATAATCTGATTTAAGATGAACCGCACCCATTTTTCATCGGTGTAAACTTTTGTTTCTATATCGTCTATCTGAATTGATATATTGCTTTGACGCAAAAGATACTTATTATCTGCGATCGCACTATGCACAACATCGCATAAATTGACTTCACGGACAGAATAGTCTTTTTCAGTGTGTTCACTTCTGGCATAGTAAAGCGCCTGTTCTGTATATTGATTGATATTCTCTAACTCTGCCAATACCTCTCTGGAAAAGGGAGAACGGTTATTCTCACACAGCAGCTTCATGGCTGTAATTGGTGTTTTTACTTCGTGTATCCATTGTTCAATGTATTCTTTATATTCCCTGCGTTCCCTCTGTACTTCGCCAATCCGTTCCAACATAGATTTTTCAGCCATTTTCATAATCTGGTAAAAAACCTGTTCATCAGCCCTTTCCGGCACTTGCATGATTTCCGGCAATAAATATCGTTCTTCTAATTGCTCCGTCATATTGAGCAATTTATTCAGATATTTTTTTCGTGAGAAATAAAATGCCAGCAAAGATAAAACAAGGACAATCGACCAGACTGCAAGAATAAACAGGACTGTTTGGATAGGATTATCGCTTGCAATCAGGAACAAAGCAAGGGCAAGCATACCCAGCAAATTGATTAAAATAACGGGGAGTTGATTTTTCAAATATTGTTTTCCACTCATAATGTATATCCTTGCCTGTGTTTTGTTTTAATGAAATCTACAAGTCCGATTGCTGCCAGTTTGTCGCGAATACGGGTAATATTGACACTTAGGGCGTTATCATCAACATAAAGCTGATTGTCCCAAAGAAAATCCACAATATCATTTCTGGAACAGATTTTTCCGGCGTTTTTAAAAAGGTAGTAGAGGATTTTCAATTCATTCTTTGTCAATTCTGCTTTCTGTCCTTTGTACTCTATCATGCTACTCTCCAAATGCAGGGTAGCTTCTTTCCACATATAAATTTCTGTTTGAGGGGAACGGTAGGCTTTCTTTAACAATGCCGCAATTTTAGCAAGAAGAATAGCGGGATTATAAGGCTTTGTGATAAACGCATCTCCACCCAGCATAATGCTGTTCAGTTCGTCCATATCTGTATTGCTGCTTGTTACAAATACAATCGGAATATCTGAAAAGGTGCGAATTTGAGAGCATATTTCAAAACCGTTATTCCCCGGAAGTTTTATATCCAGAATAACCAGATGTGGCGCAGCTTCTTTTAACTGCTCTATTGTTTGGGAAAAATCCGTAACTGCAAATACTTCATATCCATTCCCAGACAAAAGAGTTTTAAGCTGTGTTTGTATCGTAAAATCATCTTCAATGATTAGTATTTTTTCCTTCATAGAGATACCTCCCTGACACTTTATTATACTGTATCAGAGAGGTTTTCTCAATCCATATTGAAGAATAGTAACGGAATAATGGGCGGTTGTCTATCAAATTTTTGTGTGTTACTTTACCGCACATGAGCATTGCTCTGCGTATTTAAATGAGCATTATGAATTGACAGAGGAAGAGATAAAGGAAGTGATGGACGGGTATGATCCATCAGACAAAGATAATCAGAGCAATCTGGAGCGGATGATGCAGGAGCGGGCATTTTCCCATCTTACGGAATAAAAGCGAGGGCGTGTGCGAAGATGATATGTAAAAAATGCGGATATGATTATCCGGCGAAAGAACTGAAATGCCCATATTGTGGAGAGGTAAATCCGCTTGGCGAAAAATGGAAAAATGAGGAAAATCTGGCGCGAAAGGAGACGCTGCTTACGAAAGCCAGGGTGATTCACTCCATGCCGCTGTATGTTGCAGATAAGGTGATGAATGTGATTCTGCTGGTGATTACGGCAGTGACAGCACTTACATTTCTCGTGCTGGCGATTGTGTTTGGGCTGGAGGGGGTTCACATTACCCGCCAGCACAACCAGGCATCTGTGCAGGAGGCAGAGGAACTGCTTGTGGCGGAAGATTATACTGGTCTTTACGATTATCTCAAATCCCATCAGGTATATGGACAGGAGGGGTTTAAAAAATATACAGAGCGCGTCCGGCTGTATGATGATTATCACGCCTTTTTGAGAGACCTGTTTCAGATCCGGCAGGTGCTGGACTGGCCGGCCGGGCAGCAGATCAGTCCGAACGATGTAAAGTATGTACTCTGGGCGGGAAAGAATATCCTGGGAAGAGAGACGGGTGATTCCTACCGCAAGCTGGAATATGAAGAAAACAAGGAATATTACAATGACATGAAACAGGACGTGGCAGCGGCACTGCTTGGCACCTTTGGAATGTCAGAGGAAGAACTGTCAGAGCTGATGGGCATGGAACGTGATTCGGAGAAGGTGGACGAACTGGTACGCCGGATCTTCGAGAGAGAGGGCTGGGAATATGAAGAAGATTAAGAATCTGAAAATGATGTGGAAATTTTCAGATGAGACCGGAAACTATGAGGTAAGTATGCCGATGCTGGCAGTAAAGGCAGCAGGATGTGTGATAGCGCTGTTTTTCGTGTTCTCGGTTCTGTGGGCTCTGATTGCTACCGCTGTGGATGAGGGAAAATATTCCGGCGATGCCTATCATCTGGACTGGTGTGAGCGGGAGTATATAGAACGTAATTACAGTGGACTATATAATACATTGGATTTGTATGGACTAACCAGTGACAAGTACGCTTCCTACTGGGAGATGGTGAACGGATACAGGGATCACACGCTGTATGACGCATATCGGGCACTTGGTGAGACGGGGATTGACGAAGTCTCCTACGAGACGGAGAACGGCACGGCGACACTGTCGATCCCTGTGGAGGAAAAGCGCGTTTTCTACGGGCGCAAGGTGCTTGACAATGCGAGTACCTGCGAATTTGAGGAGAATCAGCGCTACCTGACGAAGTTCGCGGATGAGGTGGAATAGCAGCTTTTCTAATGAGAAAAATATTTCATTTACTGCACTTGACGAAATCCTTCTGATTTAGTATAGTATAGCTAAAGTTAGTTAAGACTAACTTGCATAGCAAAATACAGAGATATAGCAGGAGGGAAAAGCATTGGATAAGATTTATGTAGTATACTGGTCACAGTCAGGAAATACACAGGCGATGGCAGAGGCAGTCGGCGCCGGAATCACAGCAGCAGGTAAGGAAGCCGCAGTGGTAGATGTAAGCAGCGTCTCTACAGCGGAGTTAAAGAACGCAAAGGCATTTGCACTCGGATGCCCGGCGATGGGTGCTGAGGTTCTTGAGGAGGGCGAGATGGAGCCTTTCGTAACCGAGGTAGAAGGATTTGCGGCAGGCAAGACCATCGGTCTGTTCGGTTCCTATGGCTGGGGAGACGGACAGTGGATGCGTGACTGGGTAGACCGCATGTCATCCGCAGGCGCGAATGTATTGAATGGCGAAGGCGTGATCTGTAAGGAGGCACCGGACGATGAGGCTGTGGCTGCCTGCACCGATCTCGGCAGGCAGCTTGCGGCGGTGTAGTCATGAGTGTTGTGATTGTAGGCGGACATGACCGCATGGTCTGCCAGTACAAAAAGATCTGTAAGGAACATAACTGTAAAGCGAAGGTATTTACACAGATGCCGGCAAAGCTCGGGAACCAGATCGGATCACCGGATCTGATCATTCTCTTCACCAACACCGTATCACATAAGATGGTACGGTGTGCGGTGGCAGAGGCGGAGCGTTGCAATGCGGATGTGGTGAGAAGCCATACCAGCAGCGGAAGTGCACTTACAGAGATTCTGGAGAGGGTTTGCGGATAAATAAAAGAGACTGCCGTATGATGGCAGATTCCCAAAAGATCCTGGCTGGTCCGGTTGGACAGGCCGGGATTTTTTTGATGAGAAAAATAACACAATAAAACACTTGCAATATACCCCAAGGGGGTATATAATGAGCCTGCAAATGAGGAATAGAAACAGACTTGCGGGTAAATAGTAAGAAAGAGGGCAAAGCGTATGGCAGAGGAAAAGGAATGCTGCTGTTCCCATAAGACAAAGGAACGGTCAGAGAAAGAATACAAGGATATGATTCACCGTTTAAACCGCATCGAGGGACAGATTCGCGGAATTAAGGGAATGGTGGAGCGGGATGCTTACTGTACGGATATTCTGGTGCAGGTGGCGGCTGTGAATGCGGCGCTCAACAGCTTTAACAAGGTGCTTCTCGCCAATCATATCAAGACCTGCGTGACGAATGATATCCGCGAGGGCAGGGAGGAGACCGTCGACGAACTGGTGACGGTGCTCCAGAAATTGATGAAATAGACGGGAGAGTGAGGAAGATGAAGCAATATACAGTGACGGGAATGAGCTGTGCGGCGTGCAGCGCGCGCGTGGAAAAAGCAGTGTCGAAGGTGCCGGGTGTGACATCCTGCTCGGTGAGTCTTCTGACGAATTCCATGGGTGTCGAGGGAACCGCGGCGCCGCAGGAGATCATCCGGGCGGTTGAGAACGCCGGATACGGCGCTGCCGAGAAGAAGCGGGGCGGCGCGGGAACCGCGGGAGCGGCGGAGGTGATGCCGCAGGAAGATATGTTAAAGGACCGGGAGACGCCTCTTTTAAAAAAGAGACTGGTGACTTCGGTAGGCTTTCTGGCAGTGCTGATGTATTTTTCCATGGGACATATGATGTGGGGATGGCCGCTGCCGGCGTTCTTTGAAGGAAACCATGTGGCGATGGGGCTGGTACAGTTCTTGCTGACGGTGGTGATCATGGTCATCAACCAGAAGTTCTTTATCAGCGGATTCAAGAGTCTCTGGCACCGGGCGCCGAATATGGACACACTGGTAGCGCTGGGGGCAACGGCAGCGTTCGGCTACAGTACCTACGCACTCTTTGCAATGACCGATGCACAGGTGCGCGGCGATATGGACGGGGTCATGAGCTACATGCACGAGTTCTACTTTGAATCGGCGGCGATGATTTTGACGCTGATCACGGTCGGAAAAATGCTGGAGACGCGTTCAAAAGGCAAGACGACCGATGCGCTCAAGAGCCTGATGAGCCTGGCACCGAAGACTGCCACCATCGTGCGTGACGGTGTGGAACAGGAGGTTCCGGTCGCGCAGGTCAAAAAGGGAGACGTCTTCGTGGTGCGCCCGGGGGAGAACATACCCGTGGACGGTATCATCCTCGAGGGCAGCAGTGCCGTGAATGAGGCGGCGCTGACCGGCGAGAGCATACCGGTGGACAAGGCGCCAGGAGATGAAGTCTCCGCGGCGACCGTGAACCAGTCCGGCTTTTTAAAATGCGAGGCGGCGCGAGTCGGCGAGGATACAACCTTATCCCAGATCATCCAGATGGTCAGCGATGCCGCGGCGACCAAGGCGCCGATTGCCAAGATTGCCGATAAGGTATCGGGCGTATTTGTGCCGACGGTCATTGGAATTGCGATCGTGACACTGATTGTGTGGCTGGTTGTCGGAAAGCCGGTCGGCTTTGCGCTGGCGAGAGCGATCTCTGTTCTGGTCATCAGCTGCCCGTGTGCGCTCGGACTTGCCACTCCGGTAGCCATCATGGTCGGAAACGGCATGGGTGCTAAGAACGGTATTATGTTCAAGACGGCAGTCTCTCTGGAGGAGACCGGAAAAATGCAGATTGTAGCGCTCGATAAGACCGGAACCATCACGAGCGGAGAGCCGCGGGTTACGGATGTCCTTCCGGCGGAAGGCGTTCCGGCGGAGGAGCTGCTGCATGCGGCAGGGATTCTGGAGCAGAAGAGCGAGCATCCGCTTGCAAAGGCCGTTCTTGCCTACATGAAGGAGCAGGCCGGGGCAAAGGCGCAGTCCGGCGGGAAGAGGGCGACTGCGGCAGACGGAGCATCTGGCGGAGCGGACGGCTTAGAAGATATGCTGACCGATTTCATGGCGCTTCCGGGCAACGGTCTGACCGGTGTGTGGGATGGAAGACGGCTTTACGGCGGCAATCTCATCTTTATCGAGCAGCACGTGAAGGTGTCCGATGCCATGAAGCGGCAGGCGGAACAGCTCGCCATGCAGGGCAAGACGCCGCTGTTTTTTGCAAAGGATGAGAAGCTGCTCGGCGTAATCGCCGTGGCGGATGTCATCAAGGAGGACAGCCCGCGTGCAGTGGCAGAACTGCAGAACATGGGAATCTATGTGGTGATGCTGACCGGCGACAATGAGCGGACGGCGCAGACGATCGGAAAAGAGGCAGGCGTGGACGAGGTGATCGCCGGCGTGCTTCCGGACGGCAAGGAGCAGGTGGTAAGAGAACTGCAGAAAAAGGGCAAAGTGGTCATGGTCGGCGATGGAATCAATGACGCGCCGGCGCTTACAAGGGCGGATATCGGAATGGCGATCGGCGCCGGAACGGATATTGCCATTGATGCCGCGGATGTCGTGCTGATGAAGAGCCGCCTGTCGGATGTGCCTGCGGCAATCCGCTTGAGCCGCGCAACCCTGCGCAATATTCATGAAAATCTGTTCTGGGCATTTTTCTACAATATTATCGGCATTCCTCTTGCGGCAGGCGTGTGGATTCCGCTGTTCGGCTGGCAGTTAAACCCGATGTTCGGTGCGGCAGCCATGAGCTTATCCAGCTTCTGTGTTGTGACCAACGCGCTGCGCCTGAATCTGTTCCGGATGTATGACGCCGGAAAAGACCGCAGGATCAAAAATGCGGTGACAGGGCAGACCGCCGCAGCTGCGGCGAAGGAGCCGGATGACGCTTTGGAGAAGAAATCAGAAACAAATCAAAAAAAGGAGAATGAGACAATGAAAAAGACAATGAAGATTAACGGTATGATGTGTGGACACTGTGAGGCGAGAGTCAAGAAGGCACTCGAAGCGGTAGAAGGCGTGCAGGAGGCTGTAGTCAGCCACGAGGCAGGAAACGCGGTTGTGACGCTTAGCAGCGACGTGGCGGATGAGGTCTTAAAGAAGGCGGTTGAGGATCAGGATTACGAGGTGGTTTCTGTCGAATCCTAGAAAATAAGGTCAAAAGTTTCATTGACTTTATGAGGTCGGCTTGGTACAGTAAAAGGTAGGAGGAATGTTATGCGTTATGTACCACTCAGGGAGGCAGAACCGGGCATGGTTCTTGCAGCCGACCTTTATGATTCCGTCGGAAGAACGCTGATTGGCTGCCATTGCGAATTGACGGAGAGCTATCTGGAAAAACTGGAAGCTTACGGATTCGACGGTGTATATATAGAAGATAAACTTTCAGAGGGCATCACGATTGAGAGTGTGATTACGCCGCAGTTAAGGCAGGAGGGACAGGAGCGCATCCGTGCCTGCGACATTGACGGATGTAAGCTGATTGCCAGACGCATGGTGGAGGAGATTTTATCCTGCGGAAATGTGTCTCTTGATCTTACGGACTTAAGAAGCTACGACGATTACACTTACGCACATTCTGTGAACGTGGCGGTATACTGCGGCGTCATTGGAATGGGTATGGGGATGAGTGAAGTGGAGCTGGGGCATCTTGTGACTGCGGCATTGCTTCATGACCTCGGAAAGCTGCAGATCCCGGATGAGATCTTAAACAAGCCGGGACGTCTGACACAGGAAGAATATCTGATTATGAAATCCCACGCAACACTGTCGTACCAGATTATCAGTGAGCGGTGGGATATTTCTGCGCATATCAAGGAGGCCGTGCTGCATCACCATGAAAATGTGGATGGAAGCGGATACCCGGACGGGCTGGAAGGCGCGCAGCAGACGATGTTTACCAGGATTCTGCACGTGGCGGATGTCTATGATGCACTTACGTCCAGGCGCCCGTACAAGGAGCCATACGCACCGTACGAGGCGACAGAGTATCTGATGGGCGGCTGTGGCATCATGTTTGACCGCGAGGTAGTGGAGACACTTCTAAAGTATGTGCCGCTCTATCCGAAGGGAACGATGGTTACGCTTTCCGATGGAAGAGAAGCCATCATCTATGAGAATTTTGGCGTACATAATTTAAGACCCGTAGTGCGTCTGATGGACGGGGAACTGTTGGATCTGTCCAACGAAGCGAACTACCATATTACATTGCGTATGAAGACGGAATCCGGCTTCTCCACGGAAGAGGCAGAAAAGGAGCGCAACGAGATGATACGGCCGCCGGTACGCTGCCGGATCATGGTTGTGGACGATATGAAGACGAATCTGCAGATGCTGCGTGGCATTTTAGAGCCGTTATATGATGTCATCCTGATGAAATCCGGTCACCAGGCATTGCTGTATCTGAAAAAACATCCGGCGCCGGATCTGGTGCTGATGGATATCGATATGCCGGAGATGGACGGTATCGAGACGGCTAAACGCATTATGGAGATGACGGATCACACGGTGCCGATCCTGTTCGTCACGGCGCTCTGCGACAGACAGACGGTCACGCTGTGCCGGAATCTGGACGCGGCAGGTTACATTGTAAGACCGTACAAGCCGGTCTTTGTCAAGACAGAGATCAAGAGGATTCTGATGGGGCGGAGTGAGATTGAATGATATTATTGGTTCAGATAATATGTCTTTGTTATACGCTGTATGTACTGCAGGAATATGCCACTTCCGGTGCATATTCCAGACAGCACAGGCTGCTGCCGCTGCTGGTCGGACTGATCGGTGTATATAATTTCTATCAGGTTGTCCTTACGCTCACCGGACAGACAGAACTGTTCGGGCGTTTGAAGGACATGCTCTTAATTCAGGTGCTTTATCTGATTCTTATCTATATCATGGATTTTCTGAAAATCCATATCCCCTACGGGGTGCAGTGGATTATGTTTTGTGTGCTGCTCGCGCTGAATGTGATTGTTTTTATGCGCTACCGGCAGCCGGAAATCTATCACATTTATTTCAGAATTTACTTAATCGGATGTACGGCGGCGATCGTTGCAATGGGAACCTACACCTATCTGCGCCGTTCCCTGCCCATGCATGAGCATCAGATTGCCAATCTGCTCTATATTGTGCTGCTCGTGAATGCAGCAGCGATGTGCGCGGAAAAGTTTTTTACTATTCCGGGCAATCTTCTGATGCTGTCAGCTACAACCGGTGTCTGCGGTGCGGTTCATTATCTGATCCAGACAGATCAGCTGATGGATACGGGCGAGCTTCTGCGCGAGCGGTTGTACGATGACTCGGATACGGCAGTGGTACTGCTGGATACCAATTTTTACTGCGTTGATGCGAACCGCAGCGGCAGAAGTCTGTTTGCGGGTCCGATGCAGTTGTATGAGAGAGACAGCCGCAGGCACCGCGGATACATGCAGGAGGCGGAGGAGCTGGCGAAGTCCATACAGGAGGGAAAAAAGAGCCGGGAGATCGAGAAGAACGGACAGTATTATCAGTGTCAGTGTACGCCGGTGTACTATTCAGGGAGGCTTCGTGGATATATTCTCGGTGCCTGGGATATTACCAGCCCGAAAAAAGAGACGCAGCTGATGCAGGCATTAAAGGGAAAAGCAGAGATGCAGACGGCGCGGAAAAGTGATTTCCTCGCGCAGATGAGCCATGACCTGAAAAGCCCGCTGCACGCCATCATCGGAATCACGGATATTTTAAGCAGCCGCAAGGAACTCACGGCAAGTGACCGTGCACTCCTGCTTCACATCAAGGGAGCTGGGAACAGCCTTGTGGAACAGGTGAATGCGATTCTTGACTATTCCAGAATTGAGGCAGGAAAGTTCGAGCTGATGGCGGAGTGCTACCGGCTGGATCAGGTGCTCGAGGAGGTGGCACACATGTGTGTCATCAATCTGCAGTCGAAGAGGGTGTGGTTTGAGGCCTGTATACAGGGAGAATTCCCGGAGAAAATGTATGGGGATGCCATGCGCGTCCGGGAAATTTTGCAGAATCTGCTCGCAAATGCGGTCAAGTTCACAGAGGAGGGCGAGATCCGCTGTGTGATTACCTGTGAGGCAATCCGGGATTCCTCGGATGTGATGGTCCGCTGCAGGGTGTCGGACACCGGCACCGGAATGACAAGCGAACAGCTGCGGCAGGGATTTGATTCGTATGTGAGCTATGCGGCAGAGAGCGGACAGTCGGGAAACGGACTGGGACTTAGCATTGTAAAGGAACTTGCAAACCGTATGGGAGGCAGTGTCCGCGCCGAGAGCAACGGCACCAGGGGAACCACGATTACCGTGGAAATCCGGCAGAAGGTGTGCGGAAGCACCCTGCATGATGCGGTGTGCTATACGACGGACAGTCTGCTGCGCGAGTCAGTGGTCTATACGGAGCGGATCCAGCCGACATGGATCTATCCGGGGGCACATGTTCTGCTCGCGGATGATATGCGGATCAATCAGGAGATTTTCCAGGAACTCGCAGCGCCGTGGCGGTTTACACTGGATGTTGTGCGCAACGGAAAGGAGGCTGTGGAGGCGGCAGCGCGGAAGGAGTATCAGCTGATTTTTCTGGATCAGAGGATGCCGGAAAAAAATGGCGATGAAGCGGCGAAGGAGATACGCCAGTTTTGCGATATCCCAATGGTACTTATGACTGCTGATATTACCGCGGAGTTAAAGCATCGGAATCGCAGACCGGAATTTACGGCGTATCTGGACAAGCCGATCGATGTGTCAGAGCTAAAGAAAGTGATTGAGACTTATCTGCCTGTCGCAGAGCGCAGGGATTTCCTGCTTCACGCGCAGATGAACCATGGGGCATACCGCCGTCTCTTGCAGACGTTTTTGCAGGAGACGGGATCGCTTGCAGCAGAACTGCCGGGCTATGTGCCGGAGCAGCTGGAGCTTTTCGGAACGAAAGTGCACGGAATCAAGGGCGCCAGCCAGCAGATCGGCAGACAGGCGTTAAGCGAGAGCGCAGAAATCATGGAAATGGCGGCAAAGACAGAAAATATCCGGTACCTGGAAAAGCATATGACAGAGTTTTTGGAGACGATCCGGCACACGTTAGAGAGTGTCGAGGATGAATTAAAGAATCTGCCGCAGGAGATACAGGGGGAAGGCGCAGCCACGGCAGAGGACATACCGGAGGAAAAGCAGCAGATTCTGGCGCAGCTTAGGGAAGCTTTTGATGCGTGTGATTTAAACGGGATTGAGCAGGGACTTTCCCGGTTTGCGCGTGCCCATCTGACAGCGGAGGAACGGGAACTGTTGACAGAACTGCATGCGGCATATGAGAACCTGGATTACGAAGAGGGAAGCGAACTGCTTTCCGGCCGGATGCTGTGATAGAAGTGAAAGAAAAAATGATTGTTTTGTACAGGTTACGCGATTGATAGTGTGAGAAAAATTCCCCTCGCAGAGATATACTGTGCGTAGAATAGAAATCCGGAGTTCCCGGAGCAGCTGACAGGAGATCTGCAGCAAATTTGTACAGGGGGAAAACTATGAATCTGGCAGAAATTACACATCGGGCGTATTTTTTAGACTGCTATCCGCTTGATGAGAGACATTTAAAAATAAGTATTCAGACAGGAAAAGATGTGGACGAGGTGATCCTCTGGGCGGGCGACCCGTATTCCGCCGGGATTGCCGAGAACGAGCAGAACTGGCAGGGCGAGCGGGTGCCGATGGAACTGGAGCGGGAACTGGCGCACAGAAATGTATATAGTGCCGTCCTCACACCGGCGTACCGCAGAGTCAAGTACCATTTTGAGATCACCGGCGGCGGGGAGAGCGTCTGCCTGTATGAGGATGGATTTGTGAAAGCGGCAGAGCGCTTTCCAGCGGACCGGATGATCCAGCGTTTTATCTATCCGTGGATGAACCGGGCGGACATTATGAAGGTGCCGGAATGGGCGGAGAATATCGTGTGGTATCAGATTTTCCCGGATCGTTTCTGCAGAAAAAATCCAGGAGAAAAGCGTCATTCCTGCCGCGAGTGGGCATGCCAGGAGGATCCGACCTGGAAGGAGTTTTACGGGGGGGATCTGGCGGGAATCCGCAGCCGCCTTGCCTATATTGCAGACCTCGGCGTCGGAGGTATTTACTTAAATCCGATTCTGTGGTCGGATTCCAACCACCGGTACGACACGATCGACTACCACAGCGTGGAGCCGGATCTCGGCACGGAGGAAGAACTGAAGACGTTGATTGCGGAGGCGCATGCGCTCGGACTTCGTGTGATGATCGATGCGGTATTTAATCATTGCGGAGCGAAGTGCGCGCTTTGGCAGGACGTGCTGGAAAAGGGACCGCAGTCCAGCTACTACCACTGGTTCTGCGTGAACCGCTGGCCGATCGATGCGCAGACCCACGCGACGAAGCAGGGGGATTATTTCTCGTTTGCGTTTGTCGACAATATGCCAAAATTTGATACCAGCGAGCCGGATGTGATGGAGTATCTGACCGGCATTGCAAAGCACTGGGTATGTGACTGGAAGGTTGACGGAATCCGTTTCGATGTCGGCAACGAGATTTCACATGCATTTTTAAAACATCTGCGTCTGGAAGTGAAAAAGTGCAATCCAAAGCTTTTCCTGCTCGGAGAGATCTGGCATGATGCTTTCCCATGGCTGCTCGGCGACGAGTATGATTCGACGATGAACTACCCGTTTCTGGCGTGCGTGAATAACTTCTGGGCAGATAAGACACAGAGTGGTACGGATTTTATGCATGGCATCAACCAGTGCTACAGCATGTACTACGAGCAGGTGAACCGCGTGCTGTTTAATCTGTTAGATTCCCATGATACGGACCGTCTGATGGAGAGATGCTACGGAAATGAGGATACGTTTCTGGCACAGCTTACGGTTCTGTTTACCATGCAGGGCGCACCGGGCATCTACTACGGCACCGAGATCGGTATGGACGGAGGCGGAACAAAGGCGAACCGGAAGTGCATGCCGTGGGAGGAGATCGATGCGGGCAGCTTTGCGGAACTGACCGGACAGGTAAAGCAGCTGATTGCGATGCGCAGGCAGTATCCGCAGACAAGGAGCGGAAAAGTGGTATGGGATGTCAGAGAGGATTCCAGATTGTTACATTATTATAAGAAAAAAGAAGGACAAAAAACGCTGGAGGTCTGCATTAACGCCGGGGAGGAACCGGTGCGGACAGGGGAGCGGGGACTGCCGGAGCCGGAGGACTGCCTGTTCGCGAACGGATTGGAGCACGGAAGCTTAAGACCGCAGGGCGTTTTCATAAGATTAGTGTGAACATGACACTGCCGTATCGGATCCCGTCTGATGCGGCGGTGTCAGCAGCTCCACTGCAATCCGGAGGCAGAGTGTCTGCATGGATTCCATATCAAACTGACTGCAGAGGGAAGTCTCCAGCTGGGTGTGCGCAAAGCTTTCCAGAAGCTGGATACCTAAATAGATGCGTTCCCTGAGCGCCGGAAGTCCTGCGTATGCGGGGGACATTTCTGCACGAGGGTATCGACTGCATCGAGCAGAATCCGGTGATAGGCATCCCGGACAGCCAAAATCTTCTGTGTTTTTTGTTCGCAGGTGTGATAAAATGAATTTACAATGGTTTTTACAGGAAAATGTATTGAGGGGAATTTCATATGTTAAAGGTTTTTTTAGCGGAAGATGAGATCGTTATGCGGGAGGGCATAAAGAACAACATCGACTGGCAGGGGGAAGGCTTTGAATTTGTCGGTGACGCGGGCGACGGGGAGCTCGCCTATCCGATCATCCAGAAGACGAGACCGGATATTCTGATCACGGACATTAAGATGCCGTTCATGGATGGACTGGAGCTGAGCCGTCTCGTGAAGCACGAGCTGCCGGAGACCAAGATCATACTCCTGAGCGGGTATGACGAGTTCCAGTATGCAAAAGAGGCAATCGACATCGGAATCACGGATTATCTGGTGAAGCCGGTCACGGGTGCACAGCTGATCGGGACACTCAAGAAGATCGGTCAGAAGATCGAGGAGGAGCGCGGGAAGCAGAAGCAGCAGGCGCCGGAGGAGGCGAGATCTGCCGGCAGGCAGCGGCTGTTCCGGCACATGGTCTCCGGAAAGCATACCTATGCGTCGGTGTTCCAGGAGGCGAAGGAGCTGGGACTTGAGCTGATTGCGGAGCAGTACAATATCATGCTGCTCCAGCTGTTCTCCGAGGAGAAGGAGGATGTCCTGCCGGAGAAGATAAAAGCCTTCGAGCAGGAGCTGGAGAAGTACATGGAGCAGTCCGGCAATCTGATTGTCGCAAAGCAGAGCCGGGCGGAGTACGATTTTGTGCTGAAGGGTACAGGGCAGCAGTCTCTCGCGGAGACGACAGAGCAGGTAAAAAGCCTGTTGGCAGAGTATTTCCGGAGAGAGACGGCGGTGGAGTATGTCGCGGCGCTCGGGACACCGGTGGAGCGTTTCAGCGAGCTGCAGCAGTGCTACCGGCAGACCAACCTGTGCTTTTCCAGACGCTATTCGGTAGAGCGCAACCAGATCCTTGAGGAGGAGACGCCGGGGGAGACTGCGGCGGAGGTTCTGGAGGATGTAAAGCTCGGGGAGCTGAATATCTCCAGCCTGAGCCAGCGGCAGGCAGAGGCTTTTCTGTACACGGGCACTAGGGAGGAGGTGTCCGGCTTCGTGGAGGATTACTTTGCACAGCTCGGGGACGGCAATGTAAAGTCTATCTTCCTGCGCCAGTACGTGGTGATGGATCTGTATGTGACGGCGGTTTCCGTTCTGGAGAAGAGCGGTTACAAGAGCAGGGATCTCGTGAAGCGGTGCGGCGATGCGAAGGAGATGGTAGCCTACCTGACCACGGTTGAGCAGACCAGGGAATATATTAAGAAGCTTTTTTCGGCGGTGCTGGATTTGCGCAGTGAGGCGGTGGACGGAAAATACGACGGCATCATGCAGAAGGCAAAGACCTACATCAACGATCATTTTGAGAAGGACGGGATTTCCCTGAATATGGTCGCAGCGGAGGTAAATCTGAGTCCGAGCCATTTCAGCACGGTATTCGGTCAGGAAATGGGAGAGACGTTTGTAGAATATCTTACAAGAATCCGCATGGAAAAAGCGAAGGAGCTGCTCAGGACGACGGGAAAGAAGGTAACGGAGATTGCCTTTGAGGTGGGCTACCGGGATGCGCATTATTTCAGCAACCTGTTCAAGAAGACGCAGGGCTGCACACCGGGTGAGTACCGCAGCAGAGGGTAAAAGGGGAGATAGATATTGAAGAGAGGGTTTTCACTAAAGAGCAGGCTCTATATGCTGCTACTGATCTGTGTGGTGCCGCTGACCATACTTCTGGCGTATCTTCTGATTATGACGAACAAGATTTCCTCCGAGTATGACGGGATTGTCAGGAGAATCACAAAGGCAAACGCGTACAACATCAATTTCAAGGAGGACATGGACTACGTGATGTATATTATCGTAGTCAATTCGGAGCGTGCCGAGGAGCTGGTGGACACGGAGCAGCCGCACCGGATGATACAGGCCGCGCGGGAGGTGTTCGGCGAGCTCTATGAGGAGGCAGATTCCGAGTACGCCGCGAACCGGCTGTCAAGCATACTAAAGAGTCTTGACACGCTGGAGAATCGTGTGGAGGAGATCGAGAAGGATGCGCTCGTGACCGGGCTTTATGAGACGAACATGGAGCGTCTGGATCTGAATATCCGCGTCCTGACGGAGCTGATACAGGAGCAGATCCAGTATTATATCTACTATGAGACAACGAACATGGAGGAGCTGCGGATGGGAATCCGCGCGGATGTGGAGAGTGCCATCACGGCGATCACAGTGATTCTCGTCCTGATACTGCTCGGGGCATGGATGGTCAGCAGGAGGATTGTGCGGGGCATCACGGAGCCCATCCAGCGGCTGTGTGAGGCTGCGCAGGCAGCGGGAAGCGGGGATTTTGCGATCCGGGCGCAGGACGAGGAGCTGGATGAGCTCTCGGTTCTGAACAGCAGCTTTAACCAGATGGTGGAGGAGATCGGGCATCTCGTGGAGGATATACGCGTGGAGGAGCTGAATCTGCGCGCGGCGGAGCTGCGCGTGCTGCAGGAGCAGATCAACCCGCATTTTCTGTACAATACACTGGACAATATCATCTGGCTCGCGGAGGCGAAGGACACGGAGCAGGTCGTGAGGATGGTGTCGTCCCTGTCAAGCTTTTTTCGGACAACCTTAAGCAAGGGGCGGGAGTTCATCACGGTAAAGGAGGAGGAGCAGCACATCCGCAGCTACTTAGAGATCCAGCAGTTCCGCTACAGGGATATACTGGAATATGAGATTGCGATTCCGGAGGAGCTCTATGAATATGAGATCATCAAGCTGACGCTTCAGCCGCTTGTGGAGAATGCGCTCTACCACGGCATCAAGAACAAGCGCGGCGGCGGACATATCCGGGTGTCCGGTGCACTCTGCCAGGATGTCATGATTTTCAAGGTGCAGGATGACGGAATCGGAATGGACGGTGCGCGGCTTGCGCAGGTGTGCGCCATGCTCCGCGACGGGGAGCAGGAGCCGGAGGAGACGGGCGGCTTCGGACTGTTCAATGTCAACCAGCGTATCCAGCTCAATTATGGCAGGGAGTATGGACTGAAGATACAGAGCACCTACGGGCAGGGCACCGAGATCTGGGTGCGGATTCCGTGCCGGGCAGAGAAAATCAAAAGAAAACGCAACATTTCCAAAAAAAATTACACCTTTTGAGGAAAATACGGCAAAATTGTGAATGAGCTGTTCATAATTTAGTAAAAAATTATACTTATTTCAAAAGCCAGTCGGTATTTTTTAAACCGTCCGAAAGCTATAATAGGTACATGGTTAAGGACTTAACCAAATCTAATAAAAACTTTGGGAGGTTTTTAAAATGAAAAAAAAGTTAGTGAGTGTACTGATGTGCATGGCAATGGGCGCAACCTTACTGGCAGGCTGCGGAAGCGAGGAGGCTGCTGACAGCAGCAACACAACGGCAGCAGATGCAGCAGACGCAAATACGGCAGCGGACAGCGAAGCAGCGGATGCTTCTGACGCAGCAGATGCGGCAGACGCAGCTGACGGGGATGTAATCACAATCGGCTTTGCACAGGTTGGCCATGAGTCTGACTGGCGTACCGCATCCACGAATTCCGCACAGTCCATCTTCTCGGCAGAGAACGGATATGATCTCCAGTTCGTTGACTGCGACCAGGATTCGGCAGTCCAGCTGGAGGCAGTACGTGGCTTCATCGAGCAGGATGTGGATTACATCATCATCGACCCGATCGTATCGACAGGCTGGGACACGGTACTGACAGAGTGCGAGGAGGCAGGTATTCCGGTTATCGTCATTGACCGTACGATTGATGATTCGGACAAATATATTTCATGGGTAGGCTCCAACTTCAAGAATGAGGGTCTTGCAGCAGGTGAGTGGTTAAAGGCTTACACGGATGCAAAGGGCATCAGCGACGTGAACGTGCTCGTTATCGAGGGAACAACCGGTGCTTCCGCACAGATCGGACGTACGGACGGCTTCAAGGAGATCGCAGATGCAAACGGCTGGAACATTCTGGATTCCCAGACCGGTGATTTCACACAGGCTGGCGGACAGGAGGTTATGGAGTCTTACATCAAGAGCTACGAGGGACAGTTCAATGTAGTGGTATGCCAGAACGATAACGAGGCATTTGGTGCGATGGATGCCATGAAGGCAGCAGGTATCTCCTATGGTGTGGACGGAGACGTGATCCTGATTTCCTTCGATGCCTGCACCGCAGGTCTTGAGTATGTAATGTCCGGCGACATCAATGCAGACTTCGAGTGCAACCCGCTTGCAGCTCCGTTTGTAGAGGATGTTATCCAGCAGTTAGAGTCCGGCAGCACACCTGACAAGGAAGTATACATGGTTGAGCACTGGTATGTAAATGAGGACATCCTTTCATCCATCACGGTAAACGGCGAGGAGCAGGAGCTTACCGTGGTTACACAGGAGATCGTTGACGCACAGTATTAAGACGGTCTGGCAACAGGACAAACATTATAGCAGGGACAGAGAAGAAGCTGCTTCACAGACAGGGAATTTGTAATGGGGGAGGCCGGTTGGTCTCTCCCAATTTTAAGGAAAGGGTGGAGTAAAATGGAGCATAATGTGGTACTGACCATGCGGGGGATTACCATGACATTTCCGGGTGTAAAGGCACTGGACAATGTGGATCTTACACTGCGGAAGGGCGAGATCATGGCACTGATGGGAGAAAATGGTGCCGGGAAATCTACACTGATCAAGTGTCTGACCGGAATCAACGCGTTCGATGCGGGAGAAATACGCGTTGACGGGATCGATGGACCGGTGGTCAATCATTCGACCCTGGATGCACAGAAAAAGGGCATATCCACGGTGTATCAGGAAGTCAATCTTTGCCCGAATTTGAGTGTGGCAGAAAATTTATTTATCGGCAGGGAGCCGAAGACAAAGCTTGGAACCATCGACTGGAAGACGATGACAGCAAAATCCAACAGGATTATTAAGAGCCTGGATCTTGATATTGACGTAACCAAAAATCTGGAAGAGTATTCACTGGCGCTCCAGCAGATGATTGCGATTGCAAGAGCGGTGGATATGGATTGTAAGGTACTGATTTTAGACGAGCCGACATCCTCCCTGGATGACCATGAGGTTGAAAAGCTGTTCGTTCTTATGCGGCAGCTGAAGGAAAAGGGTGTGGCGATTGTGTTTGTGACACACTTTCTGGAGCAGGTATACGCAGTCTGTGACCGGATCACAGTGCTCCGGAACGGCATGCTGGTCGGAGAATATCCGATTGAGGAGCTGCCAAGGGTAAAGCTGGTTGCAGCGATGATGGGCAAGGATTTTGATGACCTTGCAGCTGTAAAATCAGAAGAGAAGAAGGATTACACCAATGTGCCGGTGGTTATCGATGCGCAGGGCATGAGCCACAAGGGAAAGATCAAGCCGTTTGATTTACAGATACATAAGGGTGAGGTCGTGGGACTGACAGGTCTGCTTGGCTCGGGACGCAGTGAGCTTGCGCGTGTCATCTATGGAGCGGATAAAAACCAGACAGGTAAGCTGTTTGTCAACGGAAAAGAGGCAAAGATCAATGCGCCGATTGATGCGATGAATCTTGGAATGGGACTTCTTCCGGACGACAGAAAGGCAGAGGGCATTATCGCAGACTTATCTGTACGAGAAAATATAATTCTGGCAATGCAGGCAAAGCGCGGAATGTTTAAGCTGCTTCCAATGAGCAGACAGAACGAGATCGCAGACAAGTATATCGAGCTGCTGCAGATCAAGACGGCGAGCAGGGAGACCCTGATCGGGCAGCTCTCCGGCGGAAACCAGCAGAAGGTGATTCTGGCACGCTGGCTTGCCACAGATCCGGAATTCCTTATTCTGGATGAGCCGACCAGAGGTATCGATGTCGGGACAAAGACTGAGATCCAGAAGCTTGTGATCGAGCTTGCGGATCAGGGAAAGAGTCTGATCTTCATCTCTTCCGAGATTGAGGAGATGCTCAGAACATGCTCCAAGCTGGTGGTATTAAGGGATGGTCAGGAAGTGGGAGAGATCACTGAGGAACTGACCCAGGGGCATGTAATGCAGTCCATAGCAGGAGGTGGCAGGAATGAGTAAGTTTAAGAAGCTGGTCAGCCAGCCGTTGTTTTTACCGATTTTCTGTATGATACTGGTGATGGCGGTAAATATCATCTATGATGTGATGGCAGGAAATTTTGCATTTAACTTTTTTACCATCTCCATCCGCAACGGGGTATTGTACGGACGCATCATTGATATTTTAAACCGCGGCAGTGAGATTGCCATTCTTGCCATCGGCATGACGCTGGTTGTGTCCTGCTCGGCAGGAACGGATATTTCCGTCGGCTCGGTCATGTCACTGGCGGCATCGTTCTGCTGCATGCTTCTGGCAGGCTACGGCGTGTCCTCCACCAACAGCCTTGCAGCGCCGCTGATCGTCGGTGTGCTTGGCGGCATCCTGATGGGATGTGCCTGCGGTGCGTTTAACGGTTTTCTGGTATCGTATCTGAATGTGCAGCCGATGGTGGCAACGCTGATCCTGTTTTCGGCGGCGAGGGCAATCGGACTTCTGCTCTGCAACAACATGATCGTATACGTCCGGGATGATTCCTTCAAAATCTTCGGCGGCTATCTCGGATTTATGCCGACACCGATCGTGGTTGCCATCGTGTGCATCCTGATCACATCGCTGGTGCTCCGCAAGACCGCACTGGGCTTATATATCCAGAGCGTCGGCATCAATAAGAAGGCTTCCCGCATCGCGGGCATCAATTCCGAGCGCATCATTTTCCTGTGCTATGTTGTCTGCGGATTGTGTGCAGGAATTGCCGGCATTGTTGCTTCCTCCCGGATCAGCTCTGCGGATTCCAACAACATCGGACTGAACTTCGAGCTGGATGCGATTCTGGCAGTTGCACTCGGCGGTAACAGCCTCGGCGGCGGAAAGTTCCGGCTGGCAGGCTCTATTATCGGTGCGTACACCATCCAGGCGATCACCACCACCCTGTATGCACTCGGCATCTCGACCGAGCAGGCACCGGTGTACAAGGCGGTCATTGTTATCATTATTGTGGCAATCCAGGCACCTCCGTTTAAGGCATTTATGAAAAAAATGTCTGTAAGGAGACAGCTTGCCAAAGGAGGTGCTGCATAATGAAAGCGAAAAAATTAAATGGAAATACGGTTCTTCTGATAATTACCATCGCGTTATTTTTTGTGATGTATGCCGTGGGCTGTGTGATTTATTCCAATAAGGGCTTCACACATCTGCAGACGTTTTTGAACATCCTTATCAATAATGCGGGTCTGCTCTGCATCACCTGTGGAATGACCTGCGTGATGCTGACCGGCGGCATCGATATTTCCGTTGGCTCGCTGGTTGCCATGGACTGCATGATTCTTGCCGTCGGCATGGAGCGCTGGAACATGAATGCGGTTCTGCTCTGCATACTTGTGCTTGCCATCGGGATTGTGTTCGGCGTGGTGCAGGGCTTCTGTGTCGGCTATCTGAATATCCAGCCGTTCATTGTGACAATGGCGGGAATGTTCTTCGCCAGAGGCATGACAGCCGTGATCAGCACGGAACAGATCTCCATCAGCAGCAATGCATTTTTTGTAAAGCTTGCCAATACGAAGATCAGCCTTCCGTTTGGCTCTTATACCAACAACAAGGGCGTGGTGCAGGTTCCGTTTATCCGTGTATCGGTAATCGTGGCGCTGCTCGTGCTGATAGCCGTATTTTTCATGCTCCGCTATACCAAGTTCGGCAGAAGCCTTTACGCAGTCGGCGGAAGTGAGCAGTCGGCGATCATGATGGGACTGGACGTGAAGAAGACGAAGCTGAAGGCGTATGTGCTTTCCTCATTCCTCTGCTCGATCGGCGGCATCTGCTACTGCCTGAACACGATGTCGGGAAATGTGCAGCAGGCACTCGGACTTGAGATGGATGCCATTGCTTCCTCCGTTATCGGCGGTACATTATTGACAGGCGGTGTGGGAAATGTCATCGGCTCCTTCTTTGGTGTACTTATCAACGGAACGATTTCCACACTGGTGAAGACGAACGGCAAGCTGCTCAGCTCGTGGTCCAGCATTGCGGTGGCTGCGCTGCTCTGCTTCTTCATCGTATTACAGAGTATCTTTGCAAAGATCAAAGAGAAGAGCAAATAAAAACAAGGCTGTCCAGGGGCTGTCCGCTTCATGCGGCAGCCTTTTGGCTCCTCTATGGGAAAATACCGTGCTGTGTTAAAAAAGCACCCCGGGCAGGAGGTGCAGCCGGCAGGAGAAAAGGCGGGAGGAATATGAACATATTTCAGAAGAGGACTGTGGGAAAAAAAGGAATCGCGGCGGCGTTGCTTGCCAGCCAGCTGCTCTTTACAGCCGGCTGTGGGAGTGTGGAGCAGAGAGAGACTGCGGGACAGCTGGATACGGAGCAGACGATGCAGCAGGACGGCTATATTGTGGTCGGATATGTGCAGGTCGGCTCGGAATCCGACTGGAGAACCACCAACACACAGTCCTTTAAGGATGTGTTCACGCAGGAAAACGGCTACTATCTGATCTTCGAGGACGGACAGCAGAAGCAGGAGAACCAGGTGAAGGCAATCCGCAATCTGATCCTGCAGGAGGTGGATTATATCGTGCTCGACCCGATCGTGGAGACAGGCTGGGAATCCGTTCTGGAGGAGGCGAAGGAAGCCGGAATCCCGGTGATTCTGTCTGACCGCAGGACGGAGATGGAGGACGACAGCCTGTATACATGCTGGGTGGGCAGTGACTTCGCGGAGGAGGGCAGGAACGCCGGGCACTGGCTGGAGAATTATCTGGAAAAGCAGGGGCGGAGCGGGGAGACAGTTCATATCGTATCTCTCCAGGGGACGCTGGGCTCCTCTGCACAGATCGGGCGGACAGACGGATTCGCAGAGGTTCTCCAGCAGAATGAAAACTGGGTGATGCTGGAGCGCCAGTCGGGGGATTTCACGCAGGCAAAGGGGCAGGAGGTTATGAAGGAATTTCTCGAAAAATACGAGGATATTGATGTTGTAATCAGCGAGAATGACAATATGACCTTTGGCGCTATCGAGGCGATCCGGGAGGCGGGCAGGACGATTGGCAGTGACGGGGACATTATTATCCTGTCCTTTGATGCGGTAAGGGATGCCCTCAAGGCAATCCAGACCGGGGACATCGCGGCTGATTTTGAATGCAATCCGCTGACAGCCCCGCTTGTGGAGGAGACGATCCGCCGCCTGGAGGCGGGGGAAAGCGTGGAGAAGATTCAGTATGTGGAGGAGACATATTTTGACTGTGAGATGGATCTCTCGGAGCTGTTGGAGAGCAGACCATATTAGGCAGGAAGTCCCTGCTTCTGCTGTCGGTAAAATTATCTGAAAAAATTAGCACTCACCTCTTGACAGTGCTAACAGCTGGTGCTATAACATAATTGTAACAGGGAGAACAAAGCAGGCGGCGCATAGATATGTGCCGCCTGTATATCATAGGAAGAGAAAGAGAGGTACGCTTATGAACATTCAGAAATTTACACAAAAGTCAGTGGAAGCCATTAACGATTGCGAGAAGCTTGCCTATGAATATGGAAATCAGGAGATCGAGCAGGAGCATCTTCTGGTTGCCCTCATGCGGCAGGAGGATGGACTGATTCCGAAGCTGATTGAGAAGATGGAGATTCAGAAGGAGCACTTCAGGGATAACGCCGAGCGGCATCTGGCAGCGCGTGTCAAGGTGTCCGGCGGTCAGGTCTATGTCGGACAGGATTTAAATAAGGTGCTTATTCATGCCGAGGATGAGGCGAAGCAGATGGGGGACGAGTATGTTTCTGTCGAGCATCTGTTCCTGGCGCTGATCAAGTATCCGAATAAGGCATTGAAGGAGATCTTTAAGGAGTACGGCATTACCAGAGAACGGTTTTTGCAGGCGCTCTCGACAGTCCGCGGCAATCAGCGCGTGACATCGGACAATCCGGAAGCAACCTACGACACGCTGGAGAAGTACGGGTATGATATGGTAGCCCGTGCGAGAGACCAGAAGCTGGATCCGGTCATCGGACGTGATGATGAGATCCGGAATGTCGTGCGGATTCTGTCCCGTAAGACGAAAAACAACCCGGTGCTGATCGGTGAGCCGGGTGTCGGAAAGACGGCTGTTGTCGAGGGGCTTGCCCAGCGAATTGTAAAAGGCGATGTGCCGGAGGGCTTAAAGGACAAGAAATTGTTTGCACTGGATATGGGTGCGTTAATCGCAGGTGCAAAATACCGCGGTGAATTCGAGGAGCGGTTAAAGGCAGTGCTTGATGAGGTGAAAAGTTCCGAGGGACAGATTATCCTGTTCATTGATGAACTTCACACGATCGTGGGTGCGGGCAAGACGGATGGTGCGATGGATGCCGGACAGCTGTTAAAGCCGATGCTTGCGCGTGGTGAACTGCATTGTATCGGTGCGACGACCCTGGATGAGTACCGCGAATACATTGAAAAAGATGCGGCGCTCGAGCGTCGTTTCCAACCGGTAATGGTGGATGAGCCGACGGTCGAGGATACCATCTCCATTCTGCGTGGATTGAAGGAGCGCTACGAGGTTTTCCATGGAGTTAAGATTACAGATTCTGCGCTGGTATCGGCAGCAGTGCTCTCCAACCGTTATATTTCGGATCGTTTTCTTCCGGATAAAGCGATCGATCTGGTCGATGAGGCGTGCGCGCTGATCAAGACCGAGCTGGATTCCATGCCGACGGAACTGGATGAGTTGAACCGCCGTGTCATGCAGATGGAGATTGAGGAGACAGCGCTGAAAAAGGAGACCGACCGTCTGAGCCAGGAGCGTCTGGCAAATCTGCAGAAAGAACTGGCAGAGCTGCGCGATGAATTCAACACGAAGAAAGCGCAGTGGGAGAATGAGAAAAAGTCGGTAGAAAAAGTACAGAAGCTGCGTGAGGAGATCGAAGCGGTCAAGAATGAGATCAAGATGGCACAGCAGAAGTACGATCTGGAGAAGGCAGCCGAATTGCAGTATGGCAAGCTGCCACAGCTACAGAAGCAGTTGGAGATCGAGGAGGAAGCCGTGAAGAAACGCGACCTTTCCCTGGTGCATGAAAACGTCAGTGAGGAAGAGATTGCGCGGATCATCTCCAGATGGACAGGAATTCCGGTGGCAAAGCTGACGGAGAGCGAGCGTAACAAGACGCTGCATCTCGACGAGGAACTGCACAAACGTGTCATCGGCCAGGATGAGGGCGTCACGAAAGTGACGGAAGCAATCATCCGTTCCAAAGCAGGTATCAAAGACCCGAGTAAGCCGATCGGATCATTCCTGTTCTTAGGACCGACCGGTGTTGGTAAGACAGAGCTTGCAAAGGCGCTTGCAGCAAGTCTCTTCGATGATGAGTCGAATATGGTGCGTCTTGATATGAGTGAGTATATGGAGAAATATTCCGTCTCCCGTCTGATCGGAGCGCCTCCAGGATATGTCGGATACGATGAGGGTGGACAGCTGACCGAGGCAGTGCGCAGAAAGCCGTATTCGGTGGTATTGTTTGATGAGGTGGAGAAGGCACATCCGGATGTGTTCAACGTTCTGTTGCAGGTACTGGACGATGGACGAATCACAGATTCACAGGGACGTACCGTCGATTTTAAGAATACAATCATCATCATGACATCGAACCTTGGATCAGCACATCTGCTTGAGGGCATCGATGCAGACGGGGATATCAATCCGGAGTGCGAAGCGGCAGTTATGGACGAACTGCGCGGACATTTCCGTCCGGAGTTTTTGAACCGTCTGGATGAGATCATCATGTTTAAGCCGCTGACGAAGGACAACATCGGCAATATCATCAATCTTCTGGTTGCCGATCTCAACAAACGTCTGGCAGACCGTGAGATCACAGTGGAGCTGACGGATGCTGCAAAGCAGTATATCGTGGAACACGGGTATGACCCGGTCTACGGTGCAAGACCCCTAAAGCGGTTCTTACAGAAGCATGTGGAGACACTTTCTGCAAAGCTGATCCTTGCGGATAAAGTCAGGGAGGGAGATACGATTCTGATTGATGTCTCCGGAAATGAACTGACGGCAGCAGTGAAAGCTTAAAGAAAAATGGACAGCCCGGCAATTTCGAGATGGAATTGCCGGGCTTTTTTGTTATAATAACAGAAGAAAATATCCGTGGAAAATACTACGACTTCGGACGGGATAAAAAGAAAAAGCAGGAAAAAGTGTATGATAACGATTAAGGATATGGCAGAAATAGCGGGGGTCAGCCCGACTACTGTTGCGAATGTTCTACATGGAAGAACGAAAAAAATGTCGAAGGAGACATTGAAAAAGGTGCAGGATGTGATCGATCAATCCCATTACGTTTCAAATATGGGGGCACGCGTTCTGGCAAATTATGGCTCCAGAATTATCGGAGTTATCATGAATTATGACAGGCGTGCGGAAAACAATGCAATGGCGGATCCGTTTTATGGAACCATAGTGGGAGCATTGGAAAAAGAAATCCGGGAACACGGTTACTATATGATGCTATATATGGCAGGGAGTGTTGAAGAAACGGTCAGGCTGGCATCTTCCTGGAATATTGAGGGACTGGTGGCGCTTGGCTGCCGGGCGGAGGATGTCCAGAAAATGAAAGAACAGTTAAAAATGCCGGTGGTGTTTATTGATTCTTATTTTGAAAATCAGGATTGTTATAATGTCGGGCTGGATGACTTCGGGGGAGGATACATGATGACAAATTATCTGATCCGGCAGGGGCATAGAAGAATTGCGTTTCTGGCAGATCAGCAGGAACCGGCAGGTGTTGACCGGGAGCGCTTACTGGGATATCAGAAAGCACTTGAAGAGAATGGAATCATATTTCATGAGAGGGACTATGTCCCGATCAGCTTCAGAAAACAGACGAGACACACGCGGTTGTGGGAATTTTGTCAGGAGCGCCTGAATGAGTATACGGCACTGTTTTTCGCTTCGGATTTTTATGCAAGCGATGCAGTATTTATTTTTCAATCGCAGGGAATACGTGTCCCACAGGATATATCGGTGGTAGGATTTGATGATAACCTGTTTGCAGAGCACTGCCGTCCAATGCTTACGACTGTGCAGCAGCATGTGGCAGACAAAGCATTTTACGCATTTGCGCTGTTACAGCGTCTGATCAGGGGAGAGGAGTGTATAGAAAAAAATATTCATCTGCCGGTAAAGCTGGTCATAAGAGAGAGTGTGCAGCCATTAGAATCATAAATTTATAGTTAAAAGACATTTAAGTGCATATTGCACAATGAATGTCTTTTTTAATTGTAAAAATAGTAGGTGTTACACAACACCTATTGCCACATGTGGAAAGGAATGATACCATAGCAGATGTAAAGGATAGGTGTTACGTAACACCTGTGAGAAAAGGAGGAATTATGATGATGGGAAAAAGGTTTTTGGCATTAGGTCTTACGGTGGCAATGACGGGCAGCCTGCTTACCGGCTGCGGCAGCGCGGGAACAGAAAGCAGCGCAGGGGCATCCGCTGGCAGCTCAGAATCTGGACGTTCCGGCAATGAAAATGCAAAGGTAGAATTGGAATTGTTTTCTACTAAAACAGAAAATGCTGATATTTTACAGCAGATGATTGATGGATTTATGGAGAAGAATCCGGATATCAAAATTACACTTACGTCAGAATCGGATGCGGCAACAGTTCTTAAGACACGACTGACAAAGAATGATGTGCCGGAACTGATTGCCATGGGTGGAGATTCAAACTATACGGAACTTCAGAGTGCGGGAGTCCTGCTCGACTTAAGCGGTGAGGATTTCATATCTGAAGTACAGAGTGCATATCTTGAGATGCTCTATGATGTCAATGTAGACAAAGAGCAGAAAGCGTATGGTGTACCTTATGCGACCAATGCATCCGGTGTGTTATATAATGAAGATCTGTTCGCGCAGGCCGGTGTTGAGGTACCTCAGACCTGGAGTGAATTTCAGAATGTGGTGATTCAGCTGCAGGAGGCTGGCATCACACCATTTGAATTGACGTTTGCGGACAGCTGGACGTGTCTGCCACCGTGGAACAGCATGGCTCCGGTTATTCCGGCAGAAAATTTTACGGATGAACGCAAAGAGGGAAAGACGGCGTTTACAGGTACACACGAGGAGGTTCTGGAAAAATATCTGTGGCTTTTGGATTATGCGCAGGATGATTTTATGGGAACGACGTACACAGATGGAAATGCAGCATTTGCAAATGGTGCAGCAGCCATGATGATCAATGGAAACTGGGCAATTTCAGAGTTTTTGAATACCAATCCGGATATGAATGTGAATATGTTTGCGTTCCCGTCCGTGGATGAGGCTGACCGGAATACCGTGACATCCGGTGTAGATGTACTGTTGGCTGTCTCCAATCAGGGAGATGAGGCACAGCAGGAGGCTGCAAAAGAGTTTATCCGCTATGCTCTGACACCGGAGGTGGCGCAGTCTTATATCGACGACCAGTTTGCATTTTCGGCTGTCAATGGGGTAGAACAGAAGAATGAGACGGTATCAGGTGTCAGCAAGGACATTGCAAATGGTAAAGTTTCCAATTTCCCGGATCATTATTATCCGAACGGATTTGATCTGTCTGCGATTCTGCAGCAGTTTGCATTAAATAAAGTGGACGGTATGGATGATACAGAGAATATCACAGAAACGCTGCAATCCTGCGATGAGCAGTATGATGCAGCAAATGTAGAATAAATGATATGAGGTGCGTATGAAACAGAAAAAGAGAATCAATCCGGCATTTTACATTATGACGGTGCCGATGGCAGTCCTGTTTTTCTGTTTCCATACGTTTCCATTTCTGCAGGGTGTATTTTACAGCTTTACGGACTGGAAAGGGTATGGAAACTGGAATTTTGTAGGGCTGCGAAATTATCTGCATATTTTTCAGGACAAAAATGTCGGAGATTCGTATTTGTTCACGTTTAAATTTGCAATATGTGCAACGATACTTGTAAATGTCCTGAGTCTGCTGTTAGCCTGTGCACTGAATGCAAAGATTGGGTGTAAAAATTTCCTGAAGGCGGTTTTTTTCCTGCCGTACATGCTGGGAACGCTGATCATCAGTTATGTTTTCAAGTATATTTTTGCAAATCTGATTCCAGTACTCGGAAAAGCGCTGGGCATTGCAGCACTCAGCAATAATGTGCTGGGAACAGGGAATGCGTGGATCGGGGTTCTGGTGGTTACGATATGGCAGTCCATGGCGTTTAACACATTGATATACCTGTCTGGTCTGCAGACGGTAGACCGTGATCTTTATGAGGCTGCGGCACTGGATGGGGCAACAGGATTCCGGAGATTTTTCCAGATTACATTTCCACTGATTGCACCGTTTTTTACAATCAATATGGTGCTTAGCGGGAAAAATTATATGATGGCATTTGACCAGTTTATTGCGATGACGAACGGTGGACCGGGAACGGCAACGACAACCATTTCGGTATTGATCTATAAGAAGGGATTCAGCGGCGGACAATTTGCCTATCAGTCTGCCAATGCGGTGCTGCTGTTCCTTGTGGTTGTCCTGATTTCTGTATTCCAGCTTCGTGTGTTGGAGCGAAGAGAGGAGAAGGTAGGCTGATGAAGAAGACAGCATGTAAACAAAAAGAAAAGAAAAACAGACTGCTGACCCTGCTTCTGCTTTTGCTTGCGGTAGTGTGTATTTTCGGACCTCTATATATGACGGTCGTGATTGCATTGAAAAGTCCGCAGGAGATGAGTCATGTGCTGGCATTGCCAAGGCACATCCAGTGGAGCAATTTTGCAAAAGCGTGGGATATGACCGATTATCCGAGAAAATTTGCCAATACACTGTTTATTACGCTTGTAAATCTGATATTTACTGTATTTACAAATGCAATGGCATCCTATGCAATTGCAAGAAACAGAAAAAAGAGCAGGTTTTTTAATTTTCTGTATTATTACTTTATCAGTGCCATGTTTATACCTTTTAACGTGTTGATGCTTCCGCTGGTGAACGAGGCGAATAAGTTTCACATAGATAATGTGCTTGGAATTACGTTTTTGTATATCGTATTTGGGATGCCGATGAATACTTTTTTATATACCGGTTATATAAAATCAATTCCGGAAGCGTTGGATGAAGCAGCGGTCATCGACGGTGCCACACCGTTTCAGACATTTGTGCGGATTATGTTTCCCGTCTTAAAACCGATGACAGCTACAGTAGCAATTCTTTCTGTTATGTGGACATGGAATGACTTCCTCATGCCGTTGGTGCTCCTAAGTGACAAGAAACAGCAGACACTTCAGCTGGCACAGTATATTTTTCAGGGGCAGTTCAATACACAGTATAACCTGGCGTTTGCCTCTTATCTGCTGGTTCTTCTGCCTGTGCTGGTTTTTTATGTGTTGTGTCAGAAGTGGATTATTTCAGGTGTTGTGACAGGTGCAGTGAAGCAGTAAAAAGAAAGACAGGTGGGAAGAATGAAAAATGCATGGTGGAAAGAAGCAGTTATTTATCAGATTTATCCCAGAAGCTTTTGCGACAGCAATGGGGATGGAATTGGAGATATTGAGGGGATCATCAGCAAACTGGATTATTTGAAGCGTCTTGGCATTGACATAATCTGGCTTTCACCGATCTATGAATCTCCAAATGATGACAATGGATATGACATCAGTGATTATCAGAATATTATGAGAGAATTTGGTAATATGAAAGATTTCGACCAGCTGTTGGAGCAGGCGCATATACGTAATATCCGGATTATTATGGATCTTGTAGTAAATCATACGTCTGATGAACATCCATGGTTTATAGAAAGCAGAAAAAGCAAAGAAAATCCGTATCGTGATTTTTATATATGGAAAGAAGGAAAGGATGGCAGGGAACCTAATAACTGGGGATCGTGGTTTGGTGGAAGCGCATGGGAATATGATGATGCGACAGACATGTATTATCTGCATATTTTTTCTAAAAAACAGCCGGATCTGAATTGGGATAATGATAAGGTGCGGCAGAAAATATATGAGATGATGCGGTGGTGGCTGGAAAAAGGTGTGGATGGGTTCCGCATGGATGTTATCAGCCTGATTTCAAAGAACCCGGCATTCCCTGACGGGGAAATACATGGTTTGTACGGAGATCTGGCACCGTATTGTGCACATGGACCGCATGTGCATGAGTATTTAAAAGAGATGAATCGCGAGGTTCTCTCCCAATATGATATCATGACAGTCGGGGAAACATCATGTGTGACGCTGGAGGAAGCAAAAAAATATGCGGGGGAAGACCGGCAGGAACTGAATATGGTATTTCAGTTTGAGCATGTGGAACTTGGCAGTGGGATTTACGGGAAATGGAATGACCAGCCAATCGATCTTATAGCGTTAAAAAAGGTTTTCAAAAAGTGGGAAGAAGGTTTGGAGGGCATTGGGTGGAATGCCCTGTTCTGGAGCAACCATGATCAGCCGAGAGCCGTTTCACGTTATGGAAATGACGGGGAATATCGCGAGTATTCGGCAAAAATGCTGGGGGTATGCCTGCATTTGATGAAAGGAACGCCCTATATTTATCAGGGAGAAGAACTTGGAATGACAAATGCCGGATTTACCGATCTTTCAGATTACCGTGACCTGGAATCCATCAATGCTTACCATGAACTGGTGGAAGTGCAGGGGGTAGCGCCGGAGCAGATGATGCGTTATCTTGGAAAAGTAAGCCGTGATAATGCGAGGACACCAATGCAGTGGAATACAGAGACAAATGCCGGATTTACAACAGGAACGCCGTGGATCAGGGTAAATGAAAACTATAAAAGAATCAACGCTGCAGCACAGCTGAAAGATCCGGATTCTATTTATAATTTTTATCGAAGACTGATCCAGATCCGGCATGAGGAGGAGATTGTAGTCAGCGGAAGCTTTGAGATGCTGATGGAAGAGAGCGGACAGATTTTTGCATACCAGAGAGTATTGGATGATAAAAAGCTGGTGGTACTTTGTAATTTTACACCTAACCATGTGACGTTTGACGGAGTACCTAAGAAAGCGGAGATTATGATCGGAAATTACAAAAACGGGGGCGGAACGTATTTAAGACCGTATGAAGCGATCGCATATAAGGTGGAGGTGTGAACAGGCGCAGGTTGGATGCGGAATGCGGAAAAATGATTTATAGAAACCTTCAGGCTGGTATAATATGAATATACGAAGTCTGAAGGTTTTTATAACGAAGAGGAAAGCTAGGAGTGATCCGTAGATTTTAAAAAGTCCTGGAGAGTAGCTGCTTTTGCCTCATAATCGGATACGCCCAGGTCGTAAAGCTGCTGTTCCAAGGCTGCATTTTTGGAAAAAGTGCCGAGCGGCAGATGGCGGCTTGGCGCGAAAATCAGCGCACGCCCCTCTTTTTCCAGCCGGTCGGAAAGATCAATCGAAGCCTGATAATTGATATGGCGGTGGTCGATCCCTTCGATGGTCTTGGGATATCTGCGCAGCATGCGCTTGTAGATCGGCCGGTGTGCCTCCGGCTGCTTCACGAAATCGCGCGGATTTGACAGGATGATGACAACCTTGTCGCAGCCGTGTTCTAAGGCATGGTGTACTGGGATAGAATCGGCAACACCGCCGTCGTAGTAGAAGTGTCCGTTGACATTGACCGGGCGGCAGAACGCAGGAAGCGCGCAGGTCGCCATGATGGTGCGGTAGTCGTCGCGCACGATGTCGAACTTGGAAAAATAGGCTGCCCTTCCGGTGAGGGCATCCGTTGCCGGCATATAAAATTCAGCCGGATTTTTCATGATGGCATCGTAGTCAATCGGGTCGGCACCATCCGAGTTGGTCAGCGTGCCGTAGATATACTGGAGACCGAACAGATTTCCGGTGCGAAGCAGGCTGCGGACAGAAAGATAGCGCGGATCGTCAAGATGTACGGTATAGAAACGCAGATTTCTGCCGCGCTGACCGGCAAGGTAGGAGAGCGTGTTGGCAGCTCCGGCAGAGACGCCGATACAATAGTCGAATGCGATAGAATCATCTAAAAACTTGTCCAGAATACCGGCGCTGTAAGCGCATTTCATACCGCCACCCTCGACAATCAGTCCTGTTTTTCCCATGTAGATCAAGATCCCTTCTGTTACATTTGTGCAACGCATTATAACACAAAAAAGAAAGAAATGCATCCTGAGATAGTCGACATCCAGAAACCTGATCTGGAAATTCGTGATTTCGACCAATAGACATTTGACGTAAGAATGATTTATAATATTTTACAGGCAGGCACTTCCCACAGAGGAGGTACTTGTATATGGGAGAAAGTTTTCAGAAACTGAATCTGACCAATGCATATTTGTTTGCAGCAGCCCTGCAGGACGAGGAGATCTGCAGAAATCTGCTGGAGATTGTCCTGAATAAGGAGATTCCACGCGTGAAGGCGCATGCGGAGCACACACTGTTTCTTGACAGCGATTTTAAGAGTGTGCGTTTCGATGTGTATGCATCGGATGAGGACGAAGTCAGTTATGATGTGGAGATGCAGAATGACGATGCAAGGAATCTGCCCAAGCGCAGCCGGTACTATCAGGGGGAGATGGATGTCACATCCTTAAAGCCGGGAGAGGACTACAATCAGCTCAAGCCCAGTTACATTATTTTTATCTGCTCGTTTGACCCGTTTGGCGAGGGCAGATATCAGTATGTGTTTGAGGAGTACTGCAGGGATGCAGGCATTCTGCTGGGAGATGAGACGCAGAAGATCTTCTTTAATACCAACGGAACCGATCAGGAGAACATAACACCTGAACTGCTGCATCTGTTTGCGTATTTAAAGCAGAGCACTGAGGAAGTTGCAGAGATGCATCCGGATGAAAAAATCCGTAATATTCATGAGAGAGTCAAATATCTAAAACGTGATCGAAAATTGGAGGCAGGCTATATGACGATGGAAGAGTATATCCGTGAGGAAGCGGAGCGGAGGGCAAAGCTGATGGCACCTTCGATAGCGGAGTCAATGGCGGAGTCGATGGCAGAGTCGATGGCAGAGACGCTTGCGGAGTCGATGGCAGAGTCGATGGCAGAGACGCTTGCGAAGCCGATGGCGGAGTCGATGGCAGAGACGCTTGCGAAGCCGATGGCGGAGTCACTTGCAGCGTCAAAAGTAGCACAGAGTATATTGTCATTAGCAGCCGAGCTTGGAACAATTCCGGCAGAACAGCAGCAGCGCATCGCAGGAGAACAGGATGATGAGACACTGGAAAAGTGGCTGAAACTTGCTGCGCGCTCAACAACTGTGGAAGAGTTCCTGTCTGGAATGTAGAGACGAATCTGTCTCGTTCTTAAGCGGCGGGTCTGCCGCTGTTATCAACCAAACAATTTCGGGACGTGTCTGTCTATCTATTTCTGTTATGGGAAAGCACGGGAATGATCCGTGAAAAGATTTGAATAATTCCGTTGTTCATAATATAATGAAAAAACGGAGGATTTATTATGTCATTTGCACATTTACACGTCCATACAGAGTACAGTCTGCTGGACGGTTCCAATAAAATCAAAGAATATGTAAAACGAATCAAGGAACTTGGCATGACAGCGGGAGCCATCACGGATCACGGTGTCATGTTCGGCGTGATTGATTTTTATAAGGAAGCGAAGAAGGCAGGGATCAATCCGGTTTTGGGATGCGAGGTCTACGTGGCACCGAACTCCAGATTTGACCGGGAGATGTCCCATGGGGAGGATCGCTATTATCACCTAGTGCTGTTGGCGGAGAATAACCAGGGGTATCAGAATCTCATGAAGATTGTATCGAAGGGATTTGTGGAGGGATACTACTATAAACCGCGTGTCGATATGGAACTTTTAGAACAGTATCATGAGGGGCTGATTGCGTTGAGTGCCTGTCTGGCAGGTGAGGTGCAGCGTTATCTTGTCAGAGGTCTTTATGATGAGGCGAAGAAGACGGCGCAGCGCTATGAGGCATGCTTCGGTAAGGGCAATTATTTCCTGGAACTGCAGGATCACGGAATTCCGGATCAGAAGACAGTGAATGCCGGTCTGATGCGGCTTAGCCAGGAACTTGGTATTGAACTTGTCGCCACCAACGACGTGCACTATACCTATGCGGAGGACTGGGAGGCACATGATATCCTGCTGTGCCTGCAGACAGGGAAAAAGTTGTCCGATGAGAACCGGATGCGCTATGAGGGCGGACAGTATTATGTCAAATCAGAGGAGGAGATGCGCGCACTTTTTCCCTATGCCGCGCAGGCAATCGAGAATACACAGAAGATTGCAGACCGGTGTCATGTGGAGATTGAATTCGGCGTGACGAAGCTGCCGCACTTTACAGTGCCGGACGGGTATGATTCCTGGACGTATCTGAACAAATTGTGTCATGAGGGACTGATCCAGCGTTATCCGAACCGCCATGACGAGCTGCTGCCGCAGCTTGATTATGAGCTTTCCGTTATCCAGAAGATGGGATATGTCGATTACTTTCTGATCGTGTGGGATTTTATCAATTATGCCAGAACGCATGGCATCCCGGTCGGACCGGGGCGTGGAAGCGCGGCGGGAAGTCTTGTCTCCTACACGACCGGTATCACCAATATTGATCCGATTCGGTATAATCTTCTGTTTGAGCGTTTTTTAAATCCGGAGCGTGTCACGATGCCGGATATTGATATTGATTTCTGCTATGAGAGACGAAGTGAGGTCATCGACTATGTAATCGGGAAATACGGCAAGGACTGCGTGACGCAGATCGTTACATTCGGTACGCTGGCTGCGCGCGGAGTCATCCGCGATGTGGGGCGTGTGATGGATCTGCCGTACAATTTCTGTGATACGATTGCGAAGAACATTCCAAACGAACTGAACATCACCATCGATAAGGCGCTTACCATGAATCCGGAGCTGCGCACCATGTACGAGACGGATGACACGGTGCATACACTCATCGATATGGCAAAACGTCTGGAAGGACTGCCGCGCCATACGTCCATGCATGCGGCGGGTGTCGTGATTTCACAGAAGGCGATGGATGAGTATGTACCGCTTTCCAGAGCTTCAGACGGCACGATTACCACGCAGTTCGTCATGACAACGATCGAGGAACTCGGTCTGTTAAAAATGGACTTCCTCGGACTTCGGACGCTTACCGTAATCAAAGATGCCGTTGCCCTTGTGGAGAAGAATCACAGTGTGCGGATCGACGTCGATCACATCGATTATAATGACAACAGCGATCCGGATGCGATTCAGATTGATTACGGCGACAAGAAGGTGCTGGATGCGATTGGAACCGGAAAATGCGAGGGCGTCTTCCAGCTTGAAAGTGCCGGGATGAAGAACTTCATGAAGGAGTTAAAACCGCAGAGTCTGGAGGATGTTATCGCCGGAATCTCTCTGTACCGTCCGGGACCGATGGATTTCATTCCAAAGTACATTAAGGGAAAAAACGAGCCGGAGAGCATCACATACACCTGCAAGGAACTGGAACCGATCCTGGAGCCGACATATGGCTGTATTGTCTACCAGGAGCAGGTCATGCAGATCGTGCAGAATCTTGCCGGCTATTCCATGGGACAGGCGGATAACATCCGCCGTGCGATGAGTAAGAAAAAGCAGTATGTCATTGATGCGGAGCGCCACAATTTCGTTTACGGAAATGAGGAGCAGGGGATCAAAGGCTGTATTGCAAACGGTATCAGTGAGAAGGCGGCGAATGAGATCTACGATTCCATGGTGGATTTTGCGAAGTACGCATTCAACAAATCCCATGCGGCGGCATACGCGGTGGTCGCATATCAGACGGCGTATCTGAAATATTATTATCCGGTGGAATTTATGGCGGCGCTAATGACCTCCGTGATTGATAACCCGCGGAAGGTGGCGGAGTATATCTATACCTGCAGACAGATGGGCATCAAAGTGCTGGCCCCGGATATCAATGAGGGCGAGGGACGTTTTTCGGCGACGAAAGACGGCATCCGCTACGGACTGTATGCCATCAAGAGTATCGGGCGTTCGGTGGTGGATGCGATCATAGCGGAGCGGAATCAGAACGGTCCCTACCGTACCCTGCAGAATTTTATTGAGCGGGTGGCGGACTCTGAGGTAAACAAGCGCACCGTCGAAAATCTCATCAAATCCGGTGCCTGTGATACCTTAGACGGCAACAGACAGCAGATGATGATGGTGTACAACGCTCTGATGGATCAGCAGGTGCAGACGAAAAAGAAGTCGCTGGCGGGACAGATGAGCCTGTTTGATCTGGTGTCGGAGGAGGAGAAAAAAGCCTATGAGATTCAGTATCCCAACGTTGGAGAGTACAGCAAGGAGATCAAGCTTGGCTTTGAAAAGGAAGTCATCGGTATCTATCTGACCGGCCATCCGCTGGAGGAATACGAGGAAAAATGGCGCAGAATCATATCGGCAGTGACGTCGGATTTCCTGCTGGACGAGGAGAGCGGCGAGGTCAAGCTGCGGGATAACCAGAAGGTCATCATCGGCGGAATGATTACGGAGAAGACCATCAAATATACGAAGAATAATAAGACGATGGCATTTCTCACGCTCGAGGATCTGTTCGGCACGGTGGAGGTGATCGTATTCCCTGGCGAGTATGAGCGCTATCATACGCTGTTGAATGAGGATGAGAAGGTATTTATCCGCGGACATGCCAACGTGGAGGAGGATAAAAACGCCAAGATCGTCTGCGAGCAGATCTGTACGTTTGAACAGGCAGAGAACGGAATGCCACAGGAACAGCGCACTTACCGGCAGGGCGGAGGATACCGGCGCGGTGCAGGCGGGAATGCGGGCAGCAGTCCGGCATCCGCGGGAGACGGCGGATCAAGCCGTGGCGGTGCAGCCGCGCAGGTTCCCGCGCGGCGCGGCAATGAATTATGGCTTCAGTTTGAGACCAAGGAAGCGTTTGCGGAAAAGGAAAAAGAACTCTATGCCATGCTCCATGATTCGGATGGGAAAGACACGGTGGTGATCTATATTTCATCGGTCAAGGCGATGAAGCGGCTGCCCGAAAACTACAGTATCTGCATCGAACCGGAGATTGTGAACAATTTAACTAAGTTTTTGGGGGAAAATAACGTAAAAGTTGTCAAAAAGAGCATTGAAAAGAAGCCATAAAGAGATTAAAATAAGATAGATTAAATGGGTATATTATATGAGGAGGGAACGATAAATGGCGAAAGAGATAAACACCATTGGTGTACTCACGAGCGGCGGCGATGCCCCAGGTATGAACGCAGCAATCCGTGCAGTGGTTAGGGAAGCCATTGCAAAGGGTAAGAAAGTCAAGGGAATCAAGAGAGGTTATGCAGGACTTCTTCAGGAAGAGATCGTAGATATGGAAGCAAAAGACGTTTCCGATATCATCCAGCGCGGCGGTACTATTTTACAGACAGCACGCTGCATGGAGTTTAAGACACCGGAAGGTCAGCAGAAAGCAGCAGAGATCTGCAGGAAGCACGGAATCGACGGTATTATCGTTATCGGCGGTGACGGTTCTTTCAGAGGTGCGCAGAAGCTGGCGGCACTCGGCATCAACACGATCGGTCTTCCGGGAACGATTGACCTTGATATCGCATGTACAGAGTATACCATCGGTTTTGATACAGCGGTAAACACCGCAATGGAAGCGATCGATAAGGTACGTGATACCTCTACTTCTCATGAGCGTTGCAGCATCATCGAGGTTATGGGACGCGGCGCGGGCTATATTGCATTATGGTGCGGTATTGCGAACGGCGCAGAGGATATCCTGCTTCCGGAGAAATATGATTATGATGAGCAGAAGATTGTAAACCATATCATCGAGAACCGTAAGCGCGGCAAACAGCATCACATTATTGTCAATGCGGAGGGGATCGGACATTCTGCAAGCATGGCAAAGCGTATCGAGGCTGCAACCGGCGTGGAGACGCGTGCGACGATTCTGGGTCACATGCAGCGTGGCGGAAGCCCGACCTGTAAGGATCGTGTCTATGCATCCACGATGGGTGCGCTGGCAGTGGATCTGCTCTGCGAGGGCAAGAGCAACCGTGTCGTTGGTTATCGTCACGGTGATTTCGTGGATAACGACATCGATGAGGCACTTGCAATGCAGAAATCCATTCCGGAGTATCAGTATCAGATCAGCAAGAACCTTTCAATGTAAGATACATAACAGTATTTGGAACGATCATAAGACTCCATGGGCGGGAACTCATGGAGTTTTTTCCGCTTAGGGAACAAAAAGGAGCAGTCATGATTACGAGCAGCAGCAACCAGCAGATGAAAAATATTACGACATTGATGAAAAAGGCAAAAGAGCGCAAAAGCCAGAACCTGTTTGTCGTGGAAGGCAGAAAGATGTTTGAGGAGGTCCCGCCGGAGTGGCTCTCTAAGGTCTATGTCTCCGAGCGCTTTCTGGAGGAACCGGAAGCGGAGCAGCTGCTTGCCGGAAAGACCTATGAAGTTGTTGCCGATGCGGTATTTAAGAGCATTTCCGACACACAGACACCGCAGGGGATCTTATGTCTGGTGCGCATGCCGCAGTACCCGCTTTCCGATCTGCTGCGCGGGAACAGGACACATCTGCTGATCGTTGAGAGCATCCAGGACCCGGGGAATCTGGGAACCATGCTGCGGACCGGCGAGGGTGCGGGAATTACCGGCATCATTATGAACCGGACGACGGTGGATCTGTTTAATCCAAAGACCATCCGCTCTACGATGGGAAGCATTTACCGGGTACCATACTATATTGCGGAGGATCTTGCAGAGACGATCGGTGAATTGAAACGGCAGAAAGTTGGCGTCTACGCGGCGCACCTGAAGGGACAGATGCAGTATGACGAACCGTCCTACTGTAAAGGGACGGCGTTTCTGATCGGGAACGAGGGGAACGGATTGTCCGATGAGATCGCTGGGCTGGCAGATACCTACGTGCGGATACCGATGGAGGGAAGTGTGGAATCCCTGAATGCGGCAGTATCCGCAGCACTGCTTATGTATGAGACCAACAGGCAGAGGAGAAGGAACGGAAAATGAGAATCTGGTTTAAGATGATGAAAAACAACCACTTGCTGCGGGATACGACGATCACGGATGAATCCGATGAGACAAGAACACACAAGGTCTTCCATGCGCTTGAGGAAGTGTGCTATGAATTTGATCTCGGAAAACCGATCTGGCTGGAGGCGAATGTGAATGAATTCAAGCGCCATGCCAAGACGCGCTTTACGCAGGATTCCTTTATCGAGCAGATTGATTTTGATTTTCTGGAAATGCAGGTTATCGAGGAGGATTAAGGTGCATAAGTTATGGAAGGAAATAAAGAACCGGTTTCAGCAGGCTGTGTTTCGATTTGCCTAATCCCCCCGGAATATGGTATAATGTACGCGAAGGCAAAAGTGAGCATGAATCGAAAACGGATGCCCATGCTTGCATGAGGCGGCCGGGTGCGATTCATGAGAACGCGCCCGCGAGTCCGGGAAGCCGGAGGGTTTCTGGACATTTGCCGGAGCGTATTGCAATAAATGATAAGGGGAGACATCTGGAGGGGGAACATATGGACAAGCCGGTTGCGTTAGGGGAAGTAACCCTGGGTGAAGGCGTAGATAGCTGGAACACCATTATTTTTCTGTATAACTCGGCACTCAAGGAAGTGAGAACAAAGGTCGAGATTTTAAATGACGAATTTCAACAGGTACATCAGTACAATCCGATTGAATATATCAAGTCGCGCATCAAAGCGCCGGAGAGCATTGTCAAAAAGTTAAAGCGGTATGGCTATGACTCCTCGATCGACAATATGGTGAATTACATCAACGACATTGCGGGAATCCGGATTGTCTGTTCTTTTACATCGGATATTTACCGCCTTGCCGAGATGATCGGCAAGCAGAATGATCTCACGGTAATCTCCGTGAAGGATTATATCCGGCATCCAAAGGAGAGCGGATACAAAAGCTATCACATGCTGGTGACGGTACCGATCTTTTTGTCGGACCGCATTATCGACACGAAGGTGGAGATTCAGATCCGGACGATGGCGATGGATTTCTGGGCGAGCCTCGAGCACAAGATCTACTATAAGTTTGAGGGAAATGCGCCGGATTACATCAGCAGGGATCTGCGCGAGTGTTCAGGAATCGTTTCCATGCTGGACGCAAAGATGCTCCAGCTCAATGAGGCAATTCTTGAGGCAAAGGCGGCACAGGAAGAGCAGGAGGGAGATACAGGTGCAGTATAATTATGATTTTGAGATCGCATCACTCTTAATTATGACAATTATATTACTGCACTTTGTATTCGTGCGCCAGTTTCCCGGGGAGAAGACACGGGTATTCGGCTGGCTTCTGTTTGTGTGTGAAGCAGAGTGTCTGATGAATATTTTATCATGTGTGGGATTAGCAAATGCAGCCTTCGTTCCGCAGCGTCTGAACGAGGTGCTGGCGTTTGCTTTTTTTGTGCTGGAGGGGGCTTCGTCATATCTGATTTACCGGTATTTTATGGCAGCGTGTGTGCTCCGCGGCAGGGAGAGAACGGTATTTGCGGCTGTCGGCATGATCCCGTTTGCCGTGTTTCTTGTGCTGGTGGCAGTGACGCCGGTGACCGGATTTTTTTACTACTTCAGAGACGGCAGCTATTATCAGGGCGTCGGCGCGGATTACGGATACGCGTATATTGTGATCTTCTTTTTGTTGGGGCTTCTGATTGTCGTGCGGCAGCATAAATATACCACGCTTCGCACGAAGGTCATCGTGTGCGCCTACACGGCTGTGGCAGCCGCCATGATCGGGCTGCAATACTGGCACAGGGAGATGCTTTGCACCAGCGTCAGCAATACGGTCGTGCTCATAATGCTCTATCTGCAGATTCAGAATCCGGTGGTGTTTCTGGACACGACAACAGGAATCGGGAACGGGACGGCATTTGAATCGCAGCTTGAGGACCGGCTCCGCAGAAAGGGCGAGGGCTATGTGCTCACGATTCATTTGAGCAAGTTTTATCATATCCACACGATTCTGGGTACCGAGAACAGCAATGAACTGCTGCGCGAGATCGGGGCGTATCTGTATGATCTGTGTGGAAAATTTCATGTGTTTCACACGGCAGGAGATGCATTTACGGTGTTTGCAGACACCAAAGAGCAGTGTGAAAGGTTAAAATGTGAGATACAAAAGCGGTTTGAAAGTGACTGGGTGGTGCAGGAGAACCGCATTGCGCTGGATATGGAGATGGTGGTGCAGCACTATCCGACGGACTTTAAGGCGATGGCGGAATATTACGGAATGCGGGAGTTTTTGCTTGAAAATGCGGGAAAGTCCGGCGCGCAGGTCATTGTGGAGGCGGATGCGGACATGATCGCACAGTACCGCCGCCGCAGAAAAGTGGAGATTGCCGTGGCGAGGGCGATCCGGGAGAAGGGGTTTCTGGTCTACTATCAGCCGGTATATTCCCTGAAGGAACGGCAGATTGTGTCCTTAGAAGCGCTTGTGCGGCTTAAGGATCCGGAATTGGGATTCATCCCGCCAGAGGAGTTTATTCCGCTTGCGGAGCGCGATGGCAATATCATCCATATCGGGGAACAGGTGCTGGAGCAGTGCTGCCGGTTTCTTTCAAAGCACGTGCTCTCGAACGGCTCGCTTGGAATCCGCACGATCCATGTGAACATTTCGATGGTGCAGTGTCTGCGCCAGAATCTGACTGAGACCATCCGGCCAGTGCTTGAGAGTTACCATATTCCGCCGTCCATGCTGACGCTGGAGGTGACGGAGCGCACGGCGATCAGTGCCCCGGAGCGGATGCTGTGGCATATGCATGAGCTGGGAAAAATGGGAGTGTCGTTTGCACTTGACGATTATGGAAGCGGAAATGCGAACTGCTCCTATCTGATCCGTTTCCCGTTCCAGGAGATCAAGATCGACAAGGAGATCGTGTGGGCGTCGTTCCGCGACAAGGCGGCGCGCATCGTGCTTGAAAATGAGATTCACACCATCAAACAGCTGGGAATTCCGCTGATTATCGAGGGAATCGAAGAGCGGGAGCAGAGCGAAGCGATGGAACAGCTTGGGGTGGAATGTATTCAGGGATACTATTATGGCAGACCTCTGCCGGAACAGGAGTGCCTGCGGTATATCCGCACATTTCAGGAGAAAGCGCAAAACGACAGGCTGCAGGCGGCTGTTCCAGGAGAAACGCAGGTGGAAGCCGGCCGGTGAGAGTCATTTGAGTCATACAGAAACAGGAAAGAAAGAGAAGAGACATGAATATTATTAACGCGGAGAATTTAACGAAATCATACACAGAGAGGAAGCTTTTGGACAAAGCTTCCTTTTATCTGCAGGAGGGAGAAAAAGTCGGGGTAATCGGTATCAACGGGACGGGAAAGTCCACCCTGTTAAAAATCATTGCGGGGCTGGAGGAACCGGATGAAGGCCAGGTGACCTGCGCCAACCATATCGTGGTAAGATACCTGTCGCAGAATCCGGTGTTTGATCCGGAGATGACGGTACTTGACAGTGTGCTGACACAGTGTGTCTTAAATTTTGTCGGCAGCGGGAGGACAGAGCGCACCGATGCAGACGCGCATGCACAGGAACAGAAATGGAGCCTTGAGAGCGATGCAAAAAGCATGATGACGCGCCTCGGCATTACCGATTTTACACAGAAAACCGGAGAACTTTCCGGTGGACAGAGAAAACGTCTGGCGCTCGTGGCAGCGCTTCTGGTGCCGTGCGATGTGCTGATTTTAGACGAGCCGACGAACCATCTGGATTCGGCGATGGCGGACTGGCTGGAGAATTTTCTGAAAAAATGGCGCGGAGCGCTGGTGATGATCACGCATGACCGCTATTTTCTTGACAGCGTCTGCAACCGTATTGTCGAGGTGGACAAGGGGACAATCTACAGCTATGAGACGAATTATTCCGGGTATCTGGAGCGGAAAGCGGAGCGGGAGGAGAGCGCCGAGGCGAGTGAGCGCAAGCGCCAGTCTGTACTGCGGAAGGAACTGGAATGGGTCAGACGCGGAGCAAAAGCGCGCACAACTAAGCAGAAAGGGCGCTTGCAGCGCTATGAAGAACTGAAGAATCAGAAGGCGCCGGAGCGCGACAGCCAGGTGGAGATGAGTTCCGTCTATTCCAGAATGGGAAAAACCACGATCGAGCTGGATCACATCACCAAGGGATATGACGGGCGGACGCTGCTGCGGGATTTTTCCTATATTTTTCTGAAAGGGGATAGGATCGGATTCATCGGGGCAAACGGAAGTGGCAAGACGACCCTGATGAAGATGATTGCGGGGCGCATCAAACCGGATGCGGGCACGATCACAGTCGGGGCAACGATCAAGATCGGCTACTATACGCAGGAGATCGAGACGGGGCGCGAAGCGGGAATCGCCTACATGGACCCGGAGGAAAAAGTGATCAATTATATCCGGAACACGGCAGAATACGTGCGGACAACGGACGGTCTGGTTTCGGCATCGAATATGCTGGAGCGGTTTCTGTTTCCAGCAGCGCAGCAGTACAGTCCGATCGGAAAGCTTTCCGGTGGAGAGCGGCGCAGATTAAATCTGCTGCGTGTGCTCATGGAGGCACCGAATGTACTGATTTTAGACGAGCCGACGAACGATCTGGACACGCAGACACTTGCGATTCTGGAAGATTATCTGGACAGCTATGAGGGAATCGTGATTGTGGTATCACATGACCGGTATTTTCTCGACCGCGTGGTGCGGCGCATTTTTGCTTTTGAAGGTAACGGAGAGATCAGGCAGTACGAGGGTGGTTATACAGATTATGTCAACCGACTGGCGGAGGAGGGCAGAAAGCCGGGTGAGCCGGTGGAATTTCAAGAGGCGGCAGGGCGTAATGCTTCGGCTGCGGAAGGCGCACAGGAGACCGGCGGTGTGACCGGGACGTCCGGGCAGAATGCAGCAGAGCAGGCGGATTCCAGAGACACCTGGAAACGTGAGAAGAAGCTGAAATTTAGTTATAAGGAACAGAGGGAGTACGAGACGATCGAGGATGACATTGCGAACCTGGAAGCAAAAGTGGAGCAGCTGGATGCTGACATGGCGAAAAACGCCACGAACTCAGTGAAGCTTGGGGAACTTCTGGCGGAAAAGGAAGCGGCAGAACAGGCGCTCGAGGAAAAGATGGAGCGTTGGGAGTATCTGGAAGAGCTGGCGGCAAAGATTGCGGGGCAGGAATGAAGAATATAACGTTTCATTTTACAAAGCCGTCTTTTTTCTTTCTATCCGCTGCAGTGTGTTAAACCAGCTCTGCGGCAGACCGAAGCCGAAGACAATTCCCAGCACGATGGCACCCGCCACCTTGATGGTTTCCATGCCGTAGTTGGAGAATTGCGGCATATCGTTCATGATAAAATAGTAGGACGTATAGTAAATACCTGCTCCGGGAACCAGCGGAAAAATACCGGCGATGAGGTAAACGGTCACCGGATTTCTGCGGATCGCGGACAGAATACGCGAAAATACGGTGAGTGTGAAGGTGGCGGTCAGATTCGCAAGTACCGTGCCCAGATCGCCGTTTAAGCCGATCACATAGACGACCCAGCCGATGGCACCGGTCAGACCGCAGAAAAACAGTTCCTTTTTCGGCGCGCCAAACAGTTCCGCAAAAGAGAGTGTGGCAAACAAACTCACAATAAACTGGATAATCATAACAGCGCTGCACCTCCCCTTGCAAAATGATAGATCGTAATGACGGTGCCGACGCCGACAGCGATACAAAATGCGGTCAGGATGGCGTCAATCATGTGAATGGCACCGGACAGATAATCTCCGTTAAAAAAGTCGCGGATCGACGTAGTGAGCGCGATTCCGGGGACGAGAGGCATGATGTCTCCGATGATGACCTTATCGTAGAGGATGGGGGTACCAAAGGAGAGTACAATCAGCGACAGCAGCGTTACGAATGCACTTCCCAGGATATTCGTGATAAACTTGGAATTCTTATGGCGCTTTAAGGCAAACAGAAATACCTGCAGCAGCATGCCGATAAAAAAGCCGACGATGCTGTCCAGGGCTGTACCTCCGAAAAGGTAGGAAAAACAGCCACAACCTAGTCCGCAGAAGAAGATGTGGACGACAGGTTTACCGAACGAAATATTTTTACATCTTTCCAGACGGTTCCAGGCGTCGATCAGCGAACATTCGTGGGAACAGATCTCGCGGGAAAGCTGGTTTAATGCAGCGATGCGCCCGAGATGCGTGGTGCCGAGCGGAATGTGGCGGATCATGCTGCAGGCATCTTCACGATCCTCGTTTGCACTTGCAAAGATTCCGTTGGAAAGCACATAAACATCATAATTTTCAATTTCGTATGCCTCAAGAATATGCATGACCGTGTCCTCGACGCGGTAGACTTCGGCACCATTCCGGAGCAGTGCATCGCCGATTTCCACGGCGAGAGCCAGAATTTCCTTGGTTACAGCCATTTGGATGTCCGCCTTTCTGATAATAAAATGTCCATATGAAAAAGTAACACGTTTTTATAAAAAAAGCAATCTGGTACTTTTGTCAGTTGTCCTGTACATAATATCTGTGAGGACAGGCATAATAATGCATAAATCATGCAAGTGATGTAAAAACGGACAGGAGGACAGGAATATGAATTGCAGAAAATACAGAGCATGCCTTGTGGGAGTGCTGGCCATCGCGCTGATCTGCGGGGCACTTTTATATCTGAAATACGGGAGAGAGGGGGAGACCCCGATGGACGGCGTGCTGGTGGAACGGAATTCTACATGGGAAGCGGGAACTGCGGCATGAGTGCAAAGAGTGAGACACTGTATCTTAAGATTGACCAGAATACAATCGTGACAGACCGGCATGTGACATTGGGGGACATTGCGAAAATGGAGTGCTCGGATGCTTCGATTGTGCGCCAGTTGAAGCAGAAAAAAATCTATACGTTTGCGGAGGCGATGAATCCGCGCAAACAGAAGAACCAGATGAAGGTTTTTTCCATATTAAAGATCGTCGAACTGATTCATGAGGAATATCCGAATGTGGACATCAGCAATGAGGGAGAGAAGGATTTTATCATTGAATACATTCCCAATCCCGAGAAACCGAAGTGGATCAATGCGTTAAAGACCGTCGCGCTCTGCGTGGTCATTTTTTTCGGGGCGGCGTTCACGATTATGGCGTTCAACAACGATGTATCCGTGGGAGATGTCTTTTCCAAATTCTATCGGCAGGTGATGGGAAAGGAGTCAAGCGGCGTGACAGAACTTGAAATCTGTTACAGCATCGGACTTGCCATTGGCATTACGCTGTTTTTCAATCATGTGGGCAGCAAGAAGATCACGCCGGATCCGACGCCGATGCAGGTGGAGATGCGCAAATATGAGAAGGACATAGATACTACATTTATAGAGAACGCGGAGAGAAAGGGACACAGCATCGATGTTAATTGAGCATATATTTTTGGGCTTCTGCGGGCTTGCCGCGGGACTTGCCGTCTCTGCGGGAACATTTGCGTTTTTGATCGTCATCGGTGTCATTCCGCGTATGATTGGAAAGTGCAACCGCGCGGCAGAGACACTGCATTTTGAAAATGCCGTGATTCTGGGCGGAATCTGTGGAAATCTGGCGTCTGTTTTTTTGCAGATCCGGATTCCGTTCGGACCGGCGCTTCTGTGCGTGTACGGTATTTCTGCCGGGATATTTGTGGGAAGCATCGCGGTGGCGCTCGCGGAGATCCTGAATACATTTCCGATTACATTCCGGCGCATGGGCTTAAAGGTCGGACTCTTCTGGGTCATGCTTGCGATGGCGGCAGGAAAAGTGGCAGGATCGCTGTACTATTTCCTTGGAAATTTTAAGGCACAGTAGTACAATGATGGGAGATTGTTCTTTTACGGAGGAAAATTATGGTACCATCCATCGCACGCCAGAGCGTGATTATCAAGTGCAATATGCAGAAGTCAATTCTGACAGGAAATTATGAATTTTATTATGCTGCGGGACTTATCGCCAACCTTTCCGGAGTTGAGATCCCGGAGGACATCAAGCCGGAGGAACTGCTCGCGCTTCTGTCGGAGAAGATACCGACGCTGACACCAGCGGATGAGAAGGAAAAGTATCTGTTCGGGATGGTGGCGGACTACCGTCCCGAAGATGTATATGATGAGCAGATGCGGGAACTTTTAGACTGGGGACGCACTGAAAAATATCTCTGGACGGTCACATTGCCGGATGACTGGCAGAACGCATAAAGGTAGAGCAGCATAGCATCACAGAGGAGAAATGGCGGGAGGAGCGGACGAATAAAAAGAATAAAACTGCGCATACTGACAAAAAAGACGGAGGTCGCGCAGTGGATAAGGAAAAAGAACGTTTACAAAAAAAATACAATGATTATGTGAAGCAGGTGACTCCCACCCATAATCTCTGGTGGAATATGGCGAAGGCGTTTGTGACAGGCGGGATCATCTGTTGCATCGGGCAGTTCATTCTGAATGTGTGTGGGAATTACGGACTGGATCAGAAGACATCCGGAAGCTGGTGCTCTATGCTGCTCATTCTGCTGTCTGTACTGCTCACCGGTCTGAATCTGTACCCTTCGATTGCAAACTGGGGAGGCGCGGGCGCGCTGGTGCCAATTACCGGGTTTGCAAACGGTGTGGCCGCGCCCGCCATAGAGTTCCAGAAAGAAGGACAGGTTTTCGGAATTGGCTGCAAGATCTTTACGATTGCCGGGCCGGTCATTTTATACGGAATATTTTCAAGCTGGGTGCTTGGATTGATCTATTGGGTATTAAAATGGTGGGGAATGGTGTAGTGCCTTTTCCGTGCGGGTCTGGAAGAGGAAAAACATTCTCCCAGACCCGAAATATTGTGGCTTGCGGGTCTGAGAGAGGAAAAACACCGCCCCAGACCCGCGCCGGGCGAAACTAAAAGAAACGGCAGTGGAAGAGAGAAGCACGGATTCAGACCGCGGAATCCAGAAAATAGTAGGAAATCAGATGCTCAATCATGCCGGCGTTTAAGGGATATGCTTTGGTCTCGTACGTGGTGATCAGATGAACGGATGGAATGATGCCGTTTGCAGCATAGAGAGAAAGCTTCGAGCCGGCGTTTTTTGCGTAGGCGGGATCGTCCATCAGACCAAAATGCTCCCAGTAGTAGAGTGCGCCGGTTCCGGGATGACGTATGGTGAAATCCGGAAACAGAGTGATGCCGCCAAGGGAGAGCGCACATTCGTAGCGGTAAGGAATGGCGTTTAGGTGGAGCAGCATGGCAATCATGGCTTCTGATTTGGAACGCACCCTCTCGTCGGAGACGGTTTTGTGAAGCAGCTGCTCAGGATGGAGCGGATTGCGTTCGTAGGAAGCGGCAGACCATTCGACAGCGGAACGAGTCGAAATATTCGGGATACCTGAAACATTCGAGACGTCCGGAATATTTTTTGAGGTGGAAAAATAAGAATGAAGCAGATTTTCACAGGCGGGATCAGAGAGAAGATGTGGATCATCGGAAGAGAGGCTGCCCGCGGGGGAGTATTTTAAATAGGCAGTGATTGCTGCCTGCTCCTGCAAGAGTATTTGCTCCTGTTGCTGCAGATACTTTTTCAGCGCAAGCTGTTCGGCGAGAGTGCGGTTTGCTTTCGGAATATAGGTCTTGGAGTGACCGTCGCCCTGATACCATTTGACGGTGGTTCCGTTGCGGGAGCAAATGAGCTTTCCGGGAGGGAGCTTCTGAAGCTGCTTCTGGATGGTACGGAGTTCCTGCCCGTTGCGGTCGCGGGCAGTGAGGATTTGTGTGTGTAAAGGTGTCATGGTATTCTCCTATTCTATAGATGGTGTGTGTTAAGAGGATCCGGTTTATTTTTATGTGCTAAAAATGACCTTTGCTGTTTTAAGTGTAGACGGGAAAGGAACTTCGGATGCGCAGAAAACAGCGCAAAAAGAGGATATACTGTTTTTTATTAAACCATACTACAAACGAAAAGTAAAGCGAAGGAACGAAAAAGATACCATCTCATATCAAGCCGGGAAGCACCGCATTCTGCCGTCTCCACAGCTTGACATGTGGCTTACTCCGGTTGTAAGATAAGAAACAATGAGCATGAAAAAGAACTGCGGGGAAAAGTAAATGTCAGTCACAAAACAATTTGTCAGGTATGTCACACAGAATATATTCGGAATGTTAGGTATCTCCTGTTATATCATCGCTGATACCTTTTTTATTGCGAAGGCGGCGGGAACGGACGGAATCACGGTCTTAAATCTGGTGCTGCCGATTTACAATCTGATTTTTGCGATCGGTTCGATGATCGGCGTTGGTTCTGCGACGCGCTTTACGATTTTAAGAGCGCAGGGCGGGGAGCGGGCGCACGACTATTTTTCCAACGCCATCTGTTTTGTGTGGATGATTGGAATCCTGTTTACACTTGCGGGCATTTTTATCCCGGATAAAATTATTGCGCTGATGGGCGGCGATGCGGGAATTGTGGCGCTTGGAACCGGGTATACGAGAATCTTTCTGCTGTTTACGCCATTTTTCATGATGAACTACGTCATCATGGCATTTGTGCGCAACGATAACCAGCCGTCCTTAGCGATGTCGGGAACCCTTGCGGGAAGTTTTTCCAATATCCTGTTTGACTATATTTTTATGTTTCCGCTCGGCATGGGGCTAGAGGGAGCGGCGCTCGCCACGGCGGCATCGCCGATCATCAGTATTCTGATCTGCAGCGCGCATTTCTTTGGAAGAAAGAATACTGTGCGGTTCCGGCTGCACGCGCCGTCCATCGCCCAGTTGTTCGGGGCGTGCCAGCTTGGCGTCCCGGCATTTGTGGGGGAGATTTCATCCGGTGTCATCACAACCGTGTTCAATTTCCTGATTCTCGGCCTTGTGGGAAATATCGGTGTGGCGGCTTACGGAGTGATCGCGAACTTTGCGCTTGTGGCAATGGCAATCTTCAACGGAGTGTCGCAGGGAGCGCAGCCAATCGTGAGCGACTGCTACGGAAAAGGAGATGTGAAATCCGTCCGGAAAATACGAAACCTCGGACTTGCCACGGCTTTGGGCATCGCGGTAGTGCTCATCGGAGCCGTCTATGGATTTACGGATTCTCTGGTAAGCCTGTTTAACAGTGAACATTCTGCGGAACTGGCAGAGTATGCTCACACGGGAATGCGCCTTTACTTCATCGGCTTCCTGTTTGCCGGAATCAATATTGTGGGGGCGGGATTTTTAAGCGCGACAGAACGTGCGCGGGAATCGTTTGTGACATCGGTTATGAGAGGATTTGTCTGCATTATCGGCTGCTCGCTGCTTTTTGCCGCAGCATTCGGCATCAATGGCGTGTGGCTGTCGTTCCCGGCATCCGAGCTTCTCACAGCCATCGTGATGGCTGTGGTGCTCGTGCGGGATAACCGCAGACTTTAGATAAAACCGAAATGTTCCAGCGCAAGGCGGATGCCGTCTTCGCTGGCACATTTTGTTACATAGGACACCTTGTCAAAAAGCGTGGCAGGAGAGGCGTTGCCCATGGCGACACTGTTTGTCAAAGCAGTGAGCATGGGAAGGTCGTTGTTGCTGTCGCCGAAGGCATAGGCGTCCTTTTTGTCTATCCGGTAATAATCAAGCACATAGTTAAGACCGGTGGCTTTGGAGTAGCCGAGCGGAACGAATTCGCGGAAATTGCCGCCCCGGTCAATGCACTCAAAATAGCGGTCACTTGTGGTACGGAAACCGGCAAGCTGCTCGGGGTGCTCAAACCATAGGACAAACTTATCACAGAAAAAATTAGGATTCTCAAGGTGCTCCGGCATCTCATAGCCGCGCGCTTCAAACGCTTCATACTGCCGTCTGGCATCCGGGTGCCGGAGCGGTCTTGCCAGATCAAAAGCAACCTCTTTCCTGGATTCAAACAGGATATCGATATCCCACTCCCTGGCTGCGAGAAGCAGCTTCATTACGGTCTCGTGCGTCTGTGCGACATGAAGGATTTCGGCACCGTCGCAGTAGATATCTGTGCCGCAGCCGCAGACAAAGCCGTCAAAACCCACATCACGGAAACGCTGTTCCACATTCTGAAAACAGCGCCCGGTATTGATGAACATCAGATTCCCGTTTGCCCGCGCCGCCCGTATAGCATAGACGGCACTTTCCGGAATCGAACCGTCAATCTCGGAAGTCAGTGTTCCGTCGATATCAAAAAAAGCAATTTTCTTCATGAATAATCTCCAATGTAACAGATCTATAGAAACGGGAGTATTGTAATACTTTTTTCCTAATCTGTCAAAGGAAGTGTCCCTGCCTGCCGTGAAACACAGATATTTAACGGTTCCGTCACATAACCGTCACATTGCATTCAGCTGCCCTTTAGAAAGCGATGCTATCCTTACCGTGAAACATGAGAGAGGATAAAATGCCGGAAGGGAAAGGATGAAACAATGAAAATAGCGTGGGTACACAAACTCCTGGGAAAACATTCCAAAAAATTTTACGGAATACTTGCCGGGATTCTGACTGCCGCAGTTGCGGGAAGCGGAGTCGGCTATCATGTGATAGCGGCTTCGGGCACAGCGGATCAGACGGAGGAGGACACACAGATAGATGAGACAGACGGACAGGAAGACGGCAGCTTTTCCGGGACAGGAACCACACAGGTGAAAACGGAGAGCCAGCTGCCTGATTTTTCTGTGAATGCGGTAACCATGATGGTGGAAGAAGTCTACGTGGAAGCGGGAAGCACCGTGGCGGAGGGCGATGCCTTATTCAAGATCGACGATGAGAGCATGGCGGATGCAAAGGCGTACTATGAGGATGCCATTTCAAATGCGGAAACGGCACTGCAATCTGCGCAGATCGATTTTGAGAGCGGCGTGCTGGAGGCGGAGAGCGAGCTTTCCTCCACAAAACTTGCAGCGGACACCGCGCAGGATACTTATGATGCGGCAGTTAGCGAGCTGTCGGTAAAGGCCAGCGAGGCGCAGGAAGCGTACGACGAGGCGGTGGAGGAGATCTCCGATTATCAGGATGCCATCGACAACGGCACCTACTACACACAGGTCGGGATCAATGAAAAACAGTCGGCAGTCGATGCGGCGCAGGCGGCACTCACGGAAAAGCAGACGCAGCTTTCTGATGCACAGAGCAGCAGTCAGGCGGCAAAGGACGCATATGCAGCGGATATGGCGAATCTGAAAACACAGATTGAAGCCGGAGCGTCCTACACGGATCTTGCGGCGCTGGCGGATCAGCTGGCTGCGGACTATACCGCCGTGCAGGAGGCAGCCGACGCCCTGTCGCAGAGCCAGACAGAGGCGGAGAGCGCAAACAGTGCACTGCAGCTTGCTAATCAGACATTCCAGAAGGCGGTCGAGGAATATAACACGAAGGTGACAGAGGCAAATGAGAAAATTGCGGAGCTGACAGACGAGCTGGAGGAGCTGAGTGACGCCTGCGACGAGGCAGAGCGCAATGAGACGACGGCGCAGCCGGCGCTTTTACAGCAGTATGAAGAGGCGGTTCTGGAGGGAAAATATGCAGATACCGAGTATGAAACTTCGCTGGAAACCTTGCAGAGTGCTGTGGACGAAGCGCAGGATACGCTGGATGAGCTGAAGGAACAGCAGAGCGCACTCTTAGCGATCGAGGATGGCGTTGTATGTGCGGACCGTGACGGAACGCTTGCATCGGTGACTTACGAGGCGGGGGATACACTGATCAAAAATACCGCATTTGCAAGCTATTACGATCTGGATACGATTCTGATTTCTGTGGAGGTATCACAGAACGATATTGCAAGACTTGCGGTCGGCGACACCGTGCAGGTACAGATCAGTGGAAGCAGAATGGGAGCAATCGACGGAACCGTCTATTCCATCGCATCGGAAAAAACATCCGGCGGAAGCATGTCCAATGTGACGTATGCGGTCATTGTTGCCGTGGACAATACAGATGGCACACTTAGCACCGGTTCACAGGCAACCGTGACATTTGAGACAGAGGAAGCAGGAGGAAAGACAGAATGAAGAAGAAAAAGCTTTGGCTGGTGACCGGAGTGGCTGCGGCGGCAGTGCTTGCCGCAGGAACCGTCACCTTTGCATATCAGTCGGGAAGTGACAGTGAAGAACAGACCGTATATAAGGAAGTAACCGTGGAGAAGGGAAATCTGACGGCGGGCGTGACGGAGAGCGGCAGCGTAACGATCGGCACGCTGGATCAGACTCTTGATTTTTCAGAGGATTCTTCCTCTGCAAGCACGCAGAACAACTCGTCCGCGCAGAACAGTGCGGGAGAAAATGCGACGTCGTCCACCAGCACGGCATCGACCCTTGAGGTGGAAACGGTCTATGTTACCGCAGGGCAGTCGGTTGCGGAGGGCGCTCCCATCTTAAAGCTCACGGAGGAGAGCGTGGCATCCTACAAAAAAGATCTTGAGGAAGCGGTGACGGAGGCGAAGACAGCCGTCAGCGAGGCGGGCTTAAGTGCAGAAAAGCAAAAAGTATCGGCAAGCTACTCCTACAATCTGAGCACGGCGGAGGGATCTGTTGCACAGGAGACCTACGAAGCTGCCATAAAGCAGCTGCAGGAGGCTGTGGATGACGCGCAGGAAGCGGTGGATACGTCGGCGTCTCTGATCAATTACTATCAGGAGCAGATCGATGCGGGCGTGGACTTAAGCGCATCGCTTACCGAGGAGCAGGAAAATTACGACAAACTGTACACAAAACTTGTGGCAGCGAAAAACAACTATACCACGAAGTCCATTGAGGCGGAGAAAACGTTGAAAGAAGCGGAACTCTCGGCAAAAAATGCATCCAGTCAGTACAGTGTGGATGTCTCCGGGGCGGACAATGACATTACCGATGCAAAAGATACGCTGTCCGACGCGGAGGAGGCGCTTGAGGCATTTGAAGCTGCCATCGGGGATGACGGTACGATCTATGCGGAGTATACGGGAACCATTACCGATCTGTCGTATGAGGCAGGAGATACCATCTCTTCCGGCGCAACGGTTGCCACTTTTTCCAATACGGATGCGGTGACGATCACCGTCTCCGTGTCGGAGGAGGACATCACAAATATTGCAGTCGGAGATGTCGTGGAGATTGAGCTGTCTGCCTATGAGAACCAGACGTTTGCGGGGGAGGTGGAGAGCATTGACACTTCATCTTCCAGCGGTTCCTCCACGGTGTCTTACAATGTGACCGCCGCGTTTACTGGGGACATCACTGGAATATACACGGACATGACAGGAAACGTCACATTTATCAGCAGGCAGGTGACGGATGTGCTGTATGTATCCAACAAGGCGATCCAGTCGGACGGAACCACATCCTATGTCAAAGTGAAGGATGCGGACGGAACGATCCGCACGGTGGATGTGGAGACGGGATTTTCCGACGGGGTCAACGTGGAAATCACGTCCGGGCTCACGGAAGGTGAAACTGTGCTGATAGAAAGTCAGGTGACAGAATGAAGCCAAAAGAATTATTGAGACTGGTTTGGATCAATATCACACAGAACAAATTTAAGGTGATCATGACCTCGATCGGCATTATCGTCGGTGCGGCCACCATCGTGATGGTCATTGCCATTGGTAAAGGCGGTCAGGCGGACGTGGCAGACCAGTTTAAAAACTTAAATGCCGGTGCGGTGGACATTTTCTATGACGGCGGGACAGATTTTGGCGGCGGAGGAAGCAGCGATGATTCGGATTCCGGCATGGCAATGATGGCGCCGGGTGGCGGAGGAGGCTTTGGAGGAGGTTTTGGCGGAGCACCCTCCGGCGATATGGGAGGCGGTTCCTCATCGGGAGGCGAGGCGCCGGGCGGATCACCGGGGGGAGAGATGCCTTCCGGTGACGGCGACGGTATGCCGGATATGGGAAGCTTTTTCGGCGGACAGAGCGATATGGAAGACCGCATGAATCAGGAAAATATCACGCTGAGCGAGGATGATGTGGATGACATCGAAACATTTGCGTCCGGCATCTCGGCAGCGACCATTTCCTACACCACAAAATCCAGTGTGGATGGCGGAGATCTCGATGAAGCCGATACCTATACCATCGCAGGAGTGAAAAGTAACTACGAGACGATCAGCAACCTCTCCCTCGCGGTCGGAAGTTTTATCACCGACGATGATGATGAGAACAAAGAAAAAGTCTGCGTGCTCGGCGCAAGTGTTGCCGAAGAGATTTTCGGCAGTGCCATTGAGGCATACGGAAGCGTGATCTATATCGACGACCGGCTTTATGTGGTAAACGGTGTGCTGGAATGCATGGGAACGGTCGCGTCCGGTATCAGCCCGGATGACTCTATTTTTATCCCTTACGCGACCGGTGTGAAATATCTGGTTGGATCGTCGGTCAGTCCGACCATCACGGTGCTGGCAGCGGATGTGAATAATGTGGAAGGCGTGATCGAGGAAGTGACGGCGGTGCTTGCCACCAGTTATCCGAACGCCGAGTTCACATTTGAGGATGCGGGAAGCAAGATGGAAGCGGCGGAGGCTTCCAACCAGATTCTGACCATGCTTCTGATTGCGATGGCGGCGATCGTCTTCGTGGTCGGCGGAATCGGCATTATGAATGTATTGTTTGTATCCGTAAAAGAGCGGACCAATGAGATCGGTATCTTAAAAGCGATTGGCTGCTCCAAGCGGGACATTCTGCTGGAGTTTCTCGCGGAGGCGGCGGCAATCAGTCTCATCGGTGGTGTGCTGGGAAATCTGGCATCGCTTGTGGTGGCGCCGATTGTGCAGTATCTCGGCGTCCGGGTGGAACTGTCGGCGTCAGCATTTTTGATTGCCCTCGTGTTTGCTGTGGGAACAGGAACGATCTTCGGATTTTATCCGGCGTATAAGGCGTCCAATCTGGTTCCGGTGGAGGCACTTGGTGCGGAATAAATAATTGAAAAGAGGTTTGGCATGATAAAGAAGAAAGCGGTGGCGGGCGGCATTGTGGCGCTTGCAGCAGTGCTCGGCGGCGGAGGCATTTTCGCATGGACCCGCAGGATAGAAGATACGGAGACACTGGCGGATAATCAGAAATATGTATATGCCTATGTGACCAGCATCGAGGGAAATGAATTGACATATGTGGAAGTCGACGAATCGGTGGTGGAGGCATATCTTGCAAGCAGCACGGAAAACACCGAGAATGCAGAAAAAGGCGGAGATGGCTCGGGGGCGCCTGGAGGAAGCAATGGATCAGGGGCACCTGGAGGAAGTGATGCCGCAGGAGCGTCTGGAGATGGTTCGGGGGCGCCTGGCGGGATGCCGCGGGGAACTTCCGGAACAGATGATAGCACGGAGACGTCGGACGGGATGTCACAGGGAATTTCCGGAACGGATGATAGCACGGAGACATCGTACGGGATGCCGCAGGGAACTTCCGGAACAAATGATAGCACGGAGATGTCGGACGGGATGCCGCAGGAAGAAAATGGCGACATGCCGGGCGATGCAACATCGGACGGAACAGGAAGTAACGGTGGAGGAGCACCGGGCGGAAATGGCGGCATGAGTGGTAAAAGTGTGACAACATTGATTCCGGTCAGCACGGTGGTGCACACCACGGCAGGTACCGAGACGACGTTTCAGCGGCTGGCGGCTGGCGATCTGCTGAAGCTTCTGATAGAGACCAGCGAAGACGGTGAGGAGGTTATTATAGAGATATGGATGCAGTGACGGATATGGAGCCGGCGATCTGCGCGGTCACAAAAGCAGAAAGTATAGAAAGTACAGACGTAATCACAATGAGAAATATCAACAAATCCTACCGCATGGGAACGCAGTCCCTCCATGTGCTCAAAGATGTGTCGCTGACCGTAAAGCGGGGAGAATATCTTGCCATTTTGGGTCCTTCCGGTTCCGGAAAAAGTACGCTCATGAATATCATCGGGTGCATGGATGTGATGGACAGCGGAAACTATCTGCTGGATGGCGTGGCAATCGAACAGGCGAAGGAAAAGGAACTGGTAAAAATCCGGAATCAGAAAATAGGTTTCATTTTTCAGAAATATCATCTGATTCCGACCTACAACGTGCTGCAGAATATCGTTATGCCGCTTCTGATGCGCGGAATGGGGCTTGCGGAAGCGCAGGAGGCGAGTATGGATACGATCGACATGCTCGGGCTCTCACAGCGTATCGGACATAAGCCCAATGAGCTTTCCGGTGGTCAGCAGCAGCGCGTGGCGATTGCGCGTGCGCTGGTCGGAAAACCGGCTATTCTACTTGCAGATGAGCCGACAGGCGCGCTCGATGTGAACAGTGGAAAAGAGGTATTGAAGCTTTTTGAAAATCTGAATCAGATAGGAAATACCATTGTGATGATTACCCATGATCTGAATGTGGCAAAACATGCGGGCCGTGTGGTAAGAATTGTGGACGGCGAGATCTATGAAAACTGATTCCAGAGCGGTTGCAGTAGGAAAATGAGGTTATAAAAAACTGATTCTGGGAGGATGCAGCAGAAAATGAGGTTATAAAAACTGCATTTTGGGGCATTTTTGCGGGTCTGAGAGATGCAATTCGTTGTCTGAGACCCGTTTTTGACTTTTACGCGGGTCTGGGAGCACATTTTTGCGCGCATAGACCCGAATCCACGGTTTGTAATATAATATTCGCGGAGGCAAAAGTGAGCATGAAGCAAAGACGGACGCGCATGCTTGCATGCTGCGGACGGATATGTTCCATGCGAACGCGCTTGCAAGGAATTGTCGCAATAAGCATATCGCCCCCTGCTTTGATAAGTAATATTATAAGAAACACACTTGGGGATTTCATGTGGAAATGCAGGTGGCAGCGAATTTCGGTTCGCGTGATTTTATAATGTCTGTGAAGCAGCGGCATTAGCCGCCACTAGAAAGTCCGCTCATTGTCTCTGATTTGTCGGACACACTCCGGGAGTGTTCAAACGTAGAAGAGACACGGAATCCGATGCAAACATTCAACTAGAAGAAATGCTCACATTTTTCTCAAACGAATATTCCACCTACATTTCCACATGAATTTCCCAAGTGTGTTTCTAATAATATTACTTATCACCCAGAAGAGGTCTAGGCTTATTGCGACAATTCCTTTTGCCGGGGGATAGTTGATGTATGATATAATGAATCTTGACAGATTCATATTAGAAGTTCTTGCGGAACTTCGGATGCGCAGAAAGCAGCGCAAAAAAGATGATATAATGAATCTTGACAGATTCATATTGTGCGCAGAAAGCAGCGCAGACACAGAATCGCATTTACAGCAAATTATGGACAGTGCAAAGAGAGGAAAGAATGACAAACGAACAGATACGTGATTTTTTAGAGAAACATGCGGAAAAGCAGTTCAAAGATTTTACCAGCAGCCTGATTCCGGGGACAGATTCGATTCTGGGAGTGCGGCTTCCGGTGCTGCGCTCGCTGGCGAAGCAGCTCGCAAAGGAAGACTGGAGAACTTATCTCAAGGAGGCACGCGATGACACCTACGAAGAGATCATGCTGCAGGGACTTGTGATTGGCTACGTGAAAGCGGAGATGGAGGAGCTTTTGGAATATGCCGCAGCATTTATTCCGAAAATCCACGACTGGTCAGTCAATGATGGGTTTTGTTCTACATTTAAGATTGTCCGAAAGCACCGGGCAGAGGTGTGGGATTTTCTGATGCAATACCGCGCGTCTGAGAGTGAATTTGAGCAGCGGGTGGTGGCAGTGATGCTGATGGATCATTTTCTGGTGCCTGAATATATCGACCGTGTGCTTGCCGTATATAACAGCCTAAAGCATGAGGGCTATTATTGCAAAATGGGAGTCGCATGGGGAATTGCGACTGCTTATGCAAAATTTCCGCAGGAGACCCAGGCATTTCTGCTGGAAAATGAACTGGATGATTATACCTATAATAAGGCAATTCAGAAAATGCTGGAGTCATATCGTGTAAGTGCGGAGGACAAAGAAATGTTGCGTGGTAGGAAGCGGAAAGTGACCGGTAGAAAGAATGTCGCCAAGCCCGAGCAGTAGGGGAACTAAAAAACCGAGTCATCTGCCAGAAATGTGAAGCCTCCGGTGCTCCGAAGCATCCAGCCGTCGGAAAGCCCCGCCAGGCTCAAGCAGAACGTGCCATAAAACCAAGTTGTTTCCCAAGGGTGTGAAGCCTCCGGTGCTCCGAATCACCCCGTCGTCAGAAAGCCCCGCCGGACTCGAGCAGTAAGAGTCCTAAAAACAAAGCCACCTGCTTTAGATGTGAAGCTCCCTGGAACCCACCCCAACCGGCCACGCCGGAACATAGGAACGGTATATCGGAGCACGATGCGAAAATCTCTTGCAGAAAACCTGCAGAATGGAAACGGAAAGAATTGCAACGCCGGTTGTGCATATGTTATACTTAACATATGCAGAAACGATGCCGGATTTGGGGTATGATAGTAACGGCGGGCAAAGGCTGCAAAAAATGGTTGCCACAGGAAGTGGCGGATTGGAGGAGCATATGGCAAGGTTTACGTTACCGCGCGATCTGTATCACGGAAAGGGAGCGCTGGAGGCTTTAAAGGATTTTGAGGGAAAGCGCGCGATGATCTGTGTCGGCGGAGGTTCCATGAAGCGTTTTGGATTTCTGGATCGCGCAAAGCAGTATCTGGAAGAAGCAGGAATGGAAGTCTGTCTGTTTGAGGGAATTGAGCCTGATCCATCGGTGGAGACGGTGATGAAGGGCGCCAAGGCAATGGAAGAATTCAAGCCGGACTGGATCGTGGCGATGGGCGGCGGTTCTCCGATTGATGCGGCAAAGGCAATGTGGATCAAGTATGAATATCCGGACATTACGTTTGAAGATATGTGCAAGGTATTCGGAATTCCGAAGCTCCGCAAAAAGGCACATTTCTGCGCGATCTCTTCCACATCCGGAACGGCGACGGAAGTGACGGCATTTTCCATCATTACGGATTATGAAAAAGGAATCAAATATCCGATTGCAGATTTTGAGATTACGCCAGATGTGGCGATCGTGGATCCTGAGCTTGCAGAGACGATGCCGCAGAAGCTGGTAGCGCATACCGGTATGGATGCGATGACGCATGCCATCGAGGCGTATGTTTCCACGGCGAACTGTGATTTTACCGATCCGCTTGCCCTGCATGCGATCAAGATGATCCAGAGAGATCTTGTGGGCTCTTATAACGGAGATATGGAAAAACGTGATTCTATGCACAATGCACAGTGTCTGGCCGGTATGGCATTTTCCAATGCACTGCTTGGAATCGTTCATTCGATGGCTCACAAGACGGGTGCTGCATTTGCAGATTACGGCGCACATATCATTCACGGTGCAGCAAATGCCATGTATCTGCCGAAGGTCATCGCATTCAACGCCAAGGATGAGACTGCGAAAAAGCGCTACGGCGAGATCGCAGATTTTATGGGACTGGGCGGAGATACGCTGGATGAAAAAGTGGCGCTCCTCATTACATATCTGCGCGGCATGAATGATGATCTTAAGATTCCGCACTGTATCAAGAATTACGGCGCGGACAGCTATCCGACCGAGCAGGGATTTGTGCCGGAGGAAGTATTCTTAGAGAGACTGCCGGAGATTGCAGCAAATGCAATTCTGGATGCCTGCACAGGATCGAATCCGCGTCAGCCGAGCCAGGAAGAGATGGAAAAACTGTTAAAATGCTGCTACTACGATACAGAGGTGGATTTCTAGGAGAGCTTTAAGAAAGCAGCGCAAAAAGATGATATAATGAATCTTACAGATTCATATTAGAAGTTCCAGCGGAACTTCAGATGCGCAGAAAGCAGCGCAAAAAAGGTGATAGAACAGAGGGTGCACATGCGTGCCGGAAATCCGGCACTCGCATGCACCCTCTGTTTTTATCTGCCGGCGAAAACAAATTTCGTTTTTGACCAGCAGTTTGATGATTTCCCGATCATGCGAAACATTTCTGCCCAGCCAACCCAATTTCCCGCCCGGTTGTCCCAATTTCCGGGCAGCAAAACATTTCTGAACAGTCAACCCAATTTCCCACCCAGTCGCCCCAATTTCCGGGAAGCGAAAGATTTTCCGAAATAACGAATCATATTCCCAACAGAAAAAGTCGAACTGCAGCCGGAAAATTTGTGAACAGAAGGAAACGAAAATGATATTTTACCGGTATAATACACGTTTGTCCGCCGCATACTAAGGAAAAGTCTTACGAAAGGAAGCAGTGATATGGAGATACAGGTCGGGAAGCAGAGCCTCGCGTTTGCGGAGGCTCCTTACATCATAAGCAGTGCGAGTATTGTTGGGAAAAAAGAGAGCGAAGGACCGCTCGGGAACCGTTTCGACGTGGTAGGCGAGGATGACAAATTCGGCCAGAACACCTGGGAGGAGGCGGAGAGCACCCTGCAGAAGGAAGCATTTACGCTGGCGGTCGGGAAGGCAGGCTTGAAAACCGAGGACATCCGCTATCTGTTTTCGGGAGATCTGCTCGGGCAGAATATTGCGACATCCTTTGGACTCATGGACTATCAGGTGCCGCTGTTCGGGCTTTATGGAGCGTGCAGCACCTGCGGCGAAGCACTCTCATTGGGCGCGATGTGTGTGGCGGCGGGGTATGCAGATTATGTTGTGGCGATGACGTCGAGCCATTTTGCCAGCGCGGAAAAACAGTTCCGTTTTCCGCTGGAATATGCCAATCAGCGCCCAAAATCAGCGACGTGGACGGTCACGGGGAGCGGTGCTTACGTGCTTGGGAAAAAAAGAAGCAAGGCACGCATCACGGGGATCACGACCGGTAAGATCGTTGATTACGGCATCAAGGATTCGATGAATATGGGAGCGGCCATGGCACCTGCTGCCAGTGACGTGATCTGCCGCCACCTGTCGGATTTCGGAAGAAACGTGACGGATTACGATAAGATCGTTACCGGCGATCTCGGAAAAGTCGGGCAGGAGATCCTCTGGGATCTGACGAGAGCCGGAGGGTATGACATCAGCAGCATCCACACCGACTGCGGGATTGAGATCTACGATGCAGACAAACAGGGAACGGGCGCCGGCGGTTCCGGCTGCGGGTGTGCGGCAGTGACGCTCTCGGCACATTTTATGCGGCAGATCGAGGAAGGAAAATGGAAAAGAATCCTGTTTGTCCCGACGGGAGCGCTGCTCTCCACCGTTTCCTTTAATGAGGGAATGACGGTGCCGGGAATTGCACATGCGGTCGTCATCGAGCATGCGGGATAGAAAGGGGGAAATGCTATGGATTATGTTAATGCATTCTGGGTTGGCGGGCTGATCTGCGCGCTGGTGCAGATTTTAATGGAAAAAACAAAAATGCTTCCGGGGCGCATCATGGTGCTTCTGGTGTGTCTCGGCACACTGCTTGGAGCGATACAGGTCTATGAACCGTTTGTGGAATTCGCGGGTGCGGGTGCCAGCGTACCGCTGCTCGGTTTCGGAAATGTATTGTGGAAGGGCGTGAAAGAGGCGGTGGATCAATATGGCTTCCTTGGAATTTTCATGGGAGGCTTTCAGGCAAGCGCGGTGGGCATATCAGCGGCGCTGGTGTTTGGCTATCTGGCAAGCCTGATTTTCCAGCCGAAAATGAAGAAATAAATGTTTGCGTATTGGTGCATCTGGTAGTAGAATTTTAACCATAGAAAGCGTGATAGGGGGAGACTGCCATGGATGAGAACGCACTGCGCGCAGCCGGAATCGATTACGATGCCGCATTGGCACGTTTTATGGGAAAGCAGGCGATTTATGAAAAATATCTGCGAAAGCTGCCGGAGGATGTACACATGGATGCGGCTTGGACCGCATTCGAGCAGCAGGATGATGCGGAGCTGTTGGAACAGGTGCATGCCATAAAAGGACTGACCGGAACGCTGGGGATTACGGGACTTTTTGAGCAGAGCACGGCGATTGTTGCGCTCTTACGTGCAGGAACGCGCGAAGGACTGCAGGAGAAAATGACGTCATTAAAACAGGAGTGGGACCGCGTCTGTGAGACAATCCGGCAGGCGTAGCCTGCCTGCGGATTGCCGGATTCTGTGAGCTGACTCTAAAAGATTCTAGTGAAACGGACAGAAATAGTCCGGATGTCTGGAGATGATCTCGGTGCTTGCATTAAAGCCGTCGTAGATATGATGGGAAACTACATCCGAAAGCCCCTCATAATCCCGCGAGGAGATGCACGACCAGATTTTGATATGGTCGTTGTACAGCCGCAGCAGATTATCGCGGTCGCCCAGATTCAAAAAGGTGCGGAAACGCTCGTACTGGGAGCTCACGCCGGTCAGAAAATCCATGACGGTGCGTTTCCCGGCGAGCTCGTAGAGCGTTGTGTGGAACTCGTTATCGTTAATGATGAAGGCACGCCCGAGTTCCTCGGCGGGCAGATCCTGTTCCAGAAGTCCGCACTGGCGCTGTAACAGCAGACGGATGCGGAATTCCTGGGATTTATCGTACCCTGCGGTCAGATCTCTTAACACCGCCTGCTCTAAGGTCTCCCTCAGATAGAGAATGTCGGAGATCATGTTGAGGTCGATCAGGGAGACGAATGTACCGATGTGCGGGCGGACTTCCAGAAGCCCCTCGCGCTCAAGCATTTTAAAGGCATCCCGTACCGGGGTGCGCGATACATGGAACGCGGCGGCCGTGTCGATCTCGCTGATGGCAGATCCCGGCGGCAGTTCCAGATGAAGAATCTGTTCTTTTAAATCTTTATAAACGGCAACGGATGTGCCGGTATGTCTGGTTCCGTTCATAACATGCTCCTCTGTGGACAATTTGGTGTCCATTCTTACCATTCAAAATGTGAACATATTTCTAATATAAATCCCAATGGAACAAATTACAATCTATTTTTCAAAAGCCTGGGACATGCACCTTACATATGTATACATAGGATCGGGAAAAAACGGGAACGCTGTTTCTTGGGGCAGGATGAAAAATGGTGCAGGACAGTAGACGGAATCCTGGCGGATTTCGATAAAAAGTCCTTCTGGAACTTAAGACGCGCGGAACACGGCGCAAGAAGATGAAACAAGGAAAATCTGCCGGGAAATACCCGCTTGTATACAACAGGAGAAAAAGCAGAACCTGCGGAAAAACCGGCGTAAATTGTGAATAATAGACAAAACAGATACAAAAAATTATACAAAACAGAAAAAAAGAAAGATGGATGTTGACGCTTGTATACAAGCATGATATAGTCAAGAAAAAGAAACAAAGAAACGTACATGGAGCAATATCATAGCATGTATACAAGCAAATATCACATGCGCGGAAACAAGCTTCCGCAGAATGGAGGAAACTATGAAATTATCATTTCGCTGGTATGGACCAGATGACAAGGTGACACTGGAGAACATCCGTCAGATCCCGGGAATGCACTCGATCGTAACGGCTGTGTATGACGTTCCGGTCGGAGAGGTGTGGAGCGAGGAGAGCATCGCAGCACTGAAAAAGCAGGTGGAGGATGCCGGACTTCATTTTGAAGTCATCGAGAGTATTCCGGTACATGAGGACATCAAGCTTGGCAAGCCGAGCCGCGACCGCTACATCGAGAACTACTGCGAGAACATCAGACGTGTGGCAAAAGCCGGAGTGAAGTGCATCTGCTACAATTTCATGCCGGTATTTGACTGGACGAGAACACAGCTTGACCACGTGCTGCCGGACGGTTCGACCTCCCTGGTATATTATCAGGAGCAGGTGGATGCTGTGAATCCGCTGCAGAGTGACAGCGATCTGACACTTCCGGGCTGGGATGCAAGCTACACCAGAGAAGAGTTAAAGCAGGTGGTTGCAGAGTACAACGCAATGTCTGAGGATGATCTTTGGAACAATCTGAAGTATTTCCTGGAGAGAGTCATTCCGGTTGCAGCGGAGTGCGACGTCAACATGGCAATCCACGAGGACGATCCGTGCTGGAGCATTTTCGGACTTCCGCGCATCATCACCTGCGAGAAAAACATTGATCGTTTCCTCGGTCTTGTGGATGATCCGCACAACGGCATCACACTGTGCACCGGCTCCCTCGGCTGCTCGAACAAGAACGATGTGGTGAAGATGGCGGCAAAATATGCGGCAATGGGAAGAATTCATTTTGCACATCTGCGCAACGTTGCAGTGCTTGAGAATGGTTTTGAGGAGCGTGCACATCTCTCCAGCTGTGGCTCTCTGGATATGTATGCGATTGTGAAAGCGCTGCATGACAATGGATTTACCGGATATGTGAGACCGGACCACGGAAGAATGATCTGGGGCGAGACCGGAAGACCGGGCTACGGACTCTATGACCGTGCGCTTGGAGCAACCTATATCAACGGATTATTTGAGGCTGTGGAGAAGGCTTCAAAGGAAAAATAAGTATCAGAAAAATAGAAATCAGGAGGAAGACGAACATGAAGTTACCATTTCAGATTGATCTGACAGGCAAGGTGGTTGTTGTGACAGGTGCGGGCGGAGTCATCTGCTCCGTGCTTGCGGAGGCAATGGCAATGACCGGCGCAAAGGTAGCGCTGCTCGACTTAAATGAGGATGCGGCAAAAAAGCATGCGGATGACATTACGGCAAAGGGCTATATTGCAAAGGGATACAAGTGCAACGTGCTTGAGAAAGCGAGCGTACAGGCGGCGAGAGACCAGATCGCTGCGGACTTCGGAACCTGCGATATCTTAATCAACGGTGCCGGCGGCAACAACCCGAAAGCGACGACCGACGACGAGTATTTTGTGCCGGAGGATCTCGGACAGATGAAGACATTCTTTGACCTGGATGCGGACGGTGTCTCTTTTGTATTCAGCCTGAACTTCATGGGTACCCTGATTCCGACACAGGTATTTGCGCTTGATATGGTCAACAAAAAAGGTGCGAGCATCATCAATATTTCCTCGATGAACGCTTACACACCGTTGACGAAGATTCCGGCATACTCCGGTGCAAAAGCGGCAATTTCCAACTTTACCGAGTGGCTTGCAGTGCATTTTTCCAAGGTGGGTATCCGCTGCAACGCGATCGCACCGGGATTTTTCTCCACACAGCAGAATGCGAAGCTTCTGTTCAATGAGGATGGAACACCGACGGCCAGAACAGGCAAGATTTTGAACAATACGCCGATGGACCGTTTCGGCGAGGTCGAGGAACTGATCGGTTCCGTTCTGTTCCTGGCATGTGAGGAGGCAAGCGGATTTGTCAACGGTGCCTGCATTCCGATCGATGGAGCATTTGCGGCATACTCCGGCGTATAAAAGCTTGCAAAGGAGCCGGAAGAGGCGGCAATACATGAGGTGGAACAATGGGGTATTTTGATTTTCAGAAAAAAAGTGATTGTATCGTGTGCATTGACAGCGACGGCTGTGCGATGGACACGATGGAAGTAAAGCACAGAACCTGCTTCGGACCGCAGTGGATCAAAACATTCGGACTGACGGAGCATGAAGCGGAGTGCATGGAGCTTTGGCTTTCTATCAACCTCTACTCCATCACGCGCGGCATCAACCGGTTCAAGGGACTGGCGCTGGCGCTCGCGGAGGTGGAGAAGAGAGGTCTCGGTAACATCGAGGGACTTGCGGAGTACGAGGCATGGACAAAAGAGGCGAAGGAGCTCTCCAACCCGGCGCTGCTTGCGGTGACGCAGAAGAGTGATAACCCGTGTTTTGAAAAAGCGCTGCTCTGGAGCATCCGCACCAACCGCGCGATCCATGCGCTTCCGGCAGAGGACCGGCCGTTTCCGAATGTGAAGTCTGCGATGGATGCGATGGCAAAACAGGCGGATCTGGCGGCGGTGTCGTCCGCGAACCGGGAGGCGGTCGAGGCGGAATGGGGCAGACATCATCTTGCCGAAGACTGCAGTGCGCTTCTGACGCAGGAGGCGGGAACCAAGGCTTTCTGCATCGGTGAATTGAGAAAAATGGGGTATGAGCCCGGGCGGATTCTGATGGTCGGCGATGCACCGGGAGACCGGGACGCGGCAGAGAAAAACGGCGTCCGGTTCTATCCGATTCTGGTCGGACATGAGGGGGAGAGCTGGAAACGCCTTTTAGAGGAAGCGTTTCCAAAACTTCTTGCGGGAAGCTTTGATGCGAAATATCAAAAGGAACTGAATCAGGCATTTGAGCAGAATCTCGGTGTTCATGCCGATTCGGAGTGAGAAAGAGAGGGATATTTTAATTATGGTAGATATGAAGGCAAAACCGTTTTACCTGTCCGAAGAGGACTGTAAATGGGTGGAAGAGACCATTGCGGGTATGACGACCGAGGAGAAGATCGGTCAGCTTTTCTTCAATATGGGATCTTCCAGAGACGAAGAGTATCTGAAGATGACGGTGGACAAGTACCACATCGGCGGTATCCGCTACAACCCGGCAACCGGTGCCGAGGTGCGTGAGCAGAACCGGATTCTTCAGGAGAACAGCAAGATTCCGCTTATCATTGCGTGCAACACGGAGAATGGCGGCAACGGCGCCTGCACTGACGGAACCATGATCGGCCAGCAGACCAAGATCGGTGCGACAAGAGACGCCAGATACGCGTACGAGCTCGGCCGTATGTCCAACAAAGAGGCGGCGGCGATCGGGTGTAATCTCTCCTTTGCCCCGGTCAGCGACATCCTCTACAACTGGGAGAACCCGGTCATCGGACTGCGCACCTATGGAAACGATGTGGATCGCGTGTGCGAGATGACGAAGGCATATATGGACGGCGCACACACCAATGAGGGATTCTGCTGTGCAGCAAAGCATTTTCCGGGCGACGGACTGGACTTCCGCGACCAGCACGTGGCAGACAGCGTCAATGACATGAGCTGTGAGGAGTGGGATGCAAGCTATGGAAAAGTATACCAGAACCTCATTGACAACGGTCTGGAAGCCATCATGGCAGGACACATTATGCAGCCTGCGTACACCAGACATTTTAACCCGGGCATCAAGGACGAGGACATCATGCCGGCAACCCTTTCGCCGGAGCTGATCGAGGGACTTCTGCGCGGAAAGCTTGGTTTCAACGGTATGGTGCTGACCGATGCTTCCCATATGGTCGGACTGACCTGCTGTATGAAGCGCAGCGAGATGCTTCCGCACACGATTGCAGCCGGTGTCGATATGTTCCTTTTTTTCAATGAGATGGATGAGGATTTTGCAAGCATGATGGCGGGCTATGAGAATGGCATCATCACCGAGGAGCGTTTAAATGACGCCCTGCACCGCATTCTTGCTCTGAAAGCACACATGGGACTGCACAAAAAAGCGAAAAATGAGATCGTTCCTCCGGTGGAGGTGATGGAGCAGGTCGTTGGCTGCGAAGAGCACAAGGCGATGGCAAGAGAAATCTCCGAGAAAGGAATCACTCTCGTAAAATACAAGGACGAGGATGTGCTTCCGATGATCCCGAGCCGTTACAAGCGCATCATGATCGTCTCCGTCAGCGGATTATCCGCGGGCGTGATGGGAACCATGATGGCAAAATATATGGGCGGCGGCAAGAAGAGCCCGGCAGAGCGTCTGCGTGACAAGCTGATCGAGAAGGGCTTTGACGCATTTATCTACGAGAGCCCGCTCGACGCACTTGCAAAGCGTGCAGCAGCAGGAGAAAAAGTGGACATCAATATGTACTTTGCCGGAAAGACGCCGATCAAGGAGTTCGTCGAGAAACAGGATCTGATCATCACACTGGTGGACATTGCAGGCGGTTTCCAGCCGGTGGCAAGACCGGGCTTTGGCATGAGCAAGGGCGGCGGAGAGATCCCATGGTACGTTCATGAACTTCCGGTTATCGTGATCGGATGCGGACAGCCGTTCGTACTGGCAGACATTCCGCAGGCGAGAACGTATATCAACACTTACGACAGTGCGGATCAGACGTTTGATGCGCTCATCGAGAAGCTGATGAGCGGCAGCGACGCATTTATCGGAGAGGATCCGGTGGATGCCTACTGCGGACTGTGGGATACGCACCGGTAGGAAGCTTACGCAAAAGGATCAGGATATACAGGCACTTGGGTCGTTATGACCCGGGTGCCTTTTTTAGAGGTAATCTGATTGAGCATATGGATATGAAGTGCTATACTAACAGTGATAAGAAGAGAAAGCTGTTTTTCATATTGTCATAAAGGAGAGCTTGCTTATGATGGCGGATGAAAAAATCAAAAATTACAGTGAACTCGAGTTTGTCGTATTTTGTATTGAAAATGTAGCGGCAAAACTGGGGATGGATGCAGAGCGTGTGTATCAGGCGTTTACCGAAAAAAGTGATATTCTGAGCGGTTATATTGTGCCGGAATATGAAGTGCTGCATACACAGAGCCGGGAATATATCGTAGATGATCTTATTGATGTGATGAAAGAAAGGGGCGTGGAAGTATGATTCTCTACCATGGTTCTTTTTTGGAGATTGCAAAGCCGGATTTGGCTCATTCCCGTCCTAATGTAGACTTTGGACGCGGTTTTTATGTCACGCCGTTGTACGAACAGGCGGCAAAATGGTGTGGCAAGTTCAAACGCCGTGGGAAAGACGGGATTATTTCGCGTTATGAATATGATGAAAGCGGAGAAACAGAATTAAAAACATTAAAATTTGACTCTTATTCGGAAGAATGGCTGGATTTTATTCTGAATTGCCGCAGCGGAAAAGACGCGACAGATTATGATCTCGTTGTTGGTGGTGTTGCCAATGATAAGGTATTCAATACGGTGGAATTGTTTTTTGATGGATTGATTGATAAGGCGGAGGCTATCAAACGTCTGCGTTATGAAAAACCGAATGTGCAAATTTGTTTCCGCACAGAGAGAGCATTGTCTCTCCTGCATTTTGAAGGGAGTGAAATTGTATGACAGCAAATCCGATTTTACTTCAAAAAAAATATAGCCGTGTCATTGCGTGTTTTGCAAAACGGCAGGGAATTTCACTGGATGCGGCATTGAAGTTCTTTTATCATTCCGAGGTATATCAACTGATCCGTGATGGCGTATCGGATATGCACTGTATGAGTGATGTGTATCTGGCAGAAGAACTGGAGCAGGAATACGCCGGCAAAATGCTGGATGCCAAGGGTGGGAAATGATTTGCCATTACCGTTTTCATGCGCTTTTCTCTTGCAAGTGCCAGCATAAGCAAAAAACGAGGCAAACCTTTGCGGTTTGCCTCGTTTTCATAAAATCCAACGGAAATACATATCCTACAGATACTTTTTGATCTCCTCGATCAGTGCGGTATACTCTTCATCCGAGAGGAACTTCTGCTGTGGATTCATAGCGAAGACGCCGCCCCACTCATACTCGTCTGTATACTTCGGAACGAGGTGGAAGTGCAGGTGATGGCCGGTATCGCCATAAGCGCCGTAGTTCACTTTCTGCGGATGGAATGCCTGATGCAGTGCCTCGGCAACATGGTTGATGTCCTCGATGTAAGCGGCACGTTCCTCGGCGGTCAGCTCCGTGATCTCACTCACGTGCTTCTTGTGTGCAACGATGACACGTCCCTTGTGGCTCTGCTCCTTAAAAAGATATACCTTGGAGGAAGGAAGTTCACAGATCTTGATGCCGAATGCGGCTACCAGATCACCTTCCATGCAATATGCGCAATTCTGATCTGTCATGATGTTCTCCTTATTTCTGGTTGAAGTGTACAGCGAATCCGGCGATCTCATCCTTTAAGTAAGCAACGGTAAGCTCACCCTTGTCATTGTATTTGAAGGAAGACTCATCGAAAGCAAAGCCTCTCTTCTCCAGATGATAGATGGCACGATCCAGATAATTTGTTTGGATGCAGATGTGACCGTGTGTTCCGCGTCCCGGATTCTTCATCATCTCGATTAAGGAACCAACGAACATGGAGCTGTTGCCAACCTTGACATCCTGTCCAAGTAAAGTTGCGAACTTTGCGGACTCGGTGGAAGCAACTTCCTCAGATGCATTGTTGACGCCGACATGCAGGAGCTTGAAGCCAAGCATGGTAGCAACTGCCTCTTTGGTGAGAGCGGTGATGCCTGCCCAGTCCTTTGCTGCGATCATGTCTTTGTTTACCATCCAGGAACCGCCGCATGCGATGATCTTCTTGAAATCAAGATAGTTCGTCAGGTTCTTAGCGTTGATACCGCCGGTCGGCATGAATTTCATCTTGGTGTACGGAGCAGCCATGGATTTAATCATGTTCAGTCCGCCAGCAGCCTCTGCCGGGAAGAATTTTACAACCTCAAGACCAAGCTCGATTGCAACTTCCACGTCGCTCGGGTTTGAGCAGCCAGGAGTTACCGGGATACCCTTGTCCACGCAGTATTTTACAACCTTCGGGTTTAAGCCCGGGCTGACGATGAACTTCGCACCTGCGTTTACCGCACGGTCAACCTGCTCGGTGGTAAGAACGGTACCTGCGCCGACTAACATCTCCGGGAACTGCTCGGACATGATGCGGATGGACTCCTCAGCAGCAGCGGTACGGAAGGTAACCTCAGCACACGGAAGACCGCCGTCACATAAAGCCTTTGCCAGAGGTGCGGCATCCTCTACATGATCCAGTGCGATGACCGGGATAATACCAATCTTGGAAAACTCTTCTAATACTTTGTTCATGATTCTTCTCCTTTTACTTATCATTCATGTTCCACAATACGGAACTATGTTTCATGTAATGGTACAAAATTATTATAACATGTGGAAAAACCTTGTCAACCGATTCAAGAAACAAAATCATGTATTTTCCATAAAACAAAACACCGGGACAGCGGAGATTCCGGAGTTGACTTTCGGGCGGCGGTCATGATATGATAACAAGGTCGTTCCGTAATACGGAACGGCAGATTGAATGATGAAACTGACTGAGATACAGCATGGGAGATACTATGGCAGAAGAGAGAGAAGCGAAAAATCCGGTACAGTCGGCAGAGCGTATTTTTCAGGTGATGGAGACGCTTGCGGACCACGGGGAGATGGGACTGATGGAACTTAGCACGGCGCTGGATCTGCACAAGAGCACCGTACACAGACTGTTAATGTCTCTCATTTATATGGGATACGCAAAGCAGGATGAGGCGACGCAGAAATATATGCTTTCCTACAAGGTGGTCAACATGGCGGGAAAGATTCTCGAGCGGATGGATATTCTGCAGGTGGCAAAGCCGTATATGGAACGTCTCTCGGATCTGTCCGGGGAAGCGGTGCATCTGGTGCAGCGCGAGGGCAATCATATCTTATATATATACAAGATTGAGGCGAAGGTCGGAACGATCCGCATGGTATCCCATGTGGGAATGGTACATCCGATGTACTGCTCCGGTGTCGGCAAAGCGATCATGGCGACGCTTCCGGACGAGGAAGTCAAAAAGATCTGGAATGAGAGCATTATTGAGAAAAAAACGGACAAGACGATCACGGATTTTTCACAGATGCAGGAAGTGTTGGAGGAAGTGCGGCAGAATGGCTACGCGCTGGACGATGAGGAGAACGAAAAGGGCGTCCGCTGCATCGCAGCCTGCCTGCACGGCTACCAGAAAGAGGTAAAATACGCGTTCAGTATCTCCGGACCGACCAGCCGTATGACGAGAGAGCGCGTTAAGGAACTTGCGGTGGATGTGAAAAAAGTACAGGAAGAACTGTCGAGAGAGCTTGGCTATTACAAATCTTAAGATTGAATTTTTAAAAATAAAATTCAAAAGAAAAGCAGCGTCCACGGGAATAAAAGGAAAGCGTCAGGGTCATACTATCCTTGAAAACAGAAGTGATTCTGAGAAAAAGGAGAATATGACTATGAGAAAGTGGAGAACACTGCTCGCAGGACTGGTACTTACTTTCGCGGTGAGCGCGATGGCTGCCTGCGGTACGAACAATGACAACGTCAATGACACGACGAACGGAACCGGCACGGAGAGCACCGTAGACGGAACCGGCACAGAGAATACGGTAGGTGGAACCGGTACAACCAACGGCACGAACAATGGCAATGCGAACGGTACAACCAACGATACGGTTAATGGAACCGGTACAATGGATGGCACAAACGGTACGAACACAGATAATGGTACGTTAGACAACAATGGCACGGGTACGACAGACGGAACAGGTAATGTTGTGGACGACGTGGTAGACGGTGTCGGTGAGGCTGGAAAGGATGTCATCAACGGAGTGGAGAACGGCGTGGATGATCTGACCGGCAATGACAACAATAGCAACGGAACCACAGATAATAACGGAAACGGCAGATAGAGCGCATTTTACGGATAAGGGAAATAGAGAATGGCGAAAGCAAAAGAGGCTTTCGCCATTTTTGGTGAATTCCTAAAATAACTATGAAATCTCCGTAATTTCCTTGTGATTAAACAATGTTTGCATTATAATGAACCTAAATTTCATGATAGAAAGCGAATAGGGGATATTAGTGTGAAAAATAAGATTTTTCACACGCAAGATTTGTGCTTCGCACAAACTTGAGATGCGCTTAGAAGCAGCGCAAGAATGGAGGATTAGTATGAATCACAATGATTTCAGAGAGATTATAGATGACGCGCCGGAGACTGGCGCAGATACAAATACAGGAGTTGCCGGCGGCACACAGCCGGGAAGCGGGGCGCCCCATGCAGAAGATGCGACGGAGCATGAGAGCACATCAGGCACCGGAGAGGTAATGCAGAGCTCCGCTTCAGATGACGCAGACCAGAATCAGGATACAGAGTATGAGGACATCTGCTATATCTGCAGACGCCCGGAGCATATTGCGGGGAAGATGATCCGCATTCCGAACAACATCTGCATCTGCCAGGACTGTATGCAGAAGACGTTCGACAGCATGAACGGAAGCGGCTTTTCCATGGATGATATGATGAATATGAACATGGGAAGAATTCCGAACATCAGCATGATTAACCTGTCGGATCTGCAGGGCGGAATGCCGAACAATCAGAAGCTGAAGAAGAAAAAGCCGAAGGCGCAGTCGGAGCCGGTCATCGACATTAAGAAGATCCCTGCACCGCACAAGATCAAGGCATCGCTCGATGAATACGTGGTCGGACAGGAGCAGGCAAAAAAGGTGATGTCGGTTGCTGTCTATAATCACTACAAGCGGATTGCGGCGGATGAAAAGGACGGCGTGGAGATTGAGAAGTCCAACATGCTTATGATCGGACCGACCGGCTGCGGCAAGACATATCTGGTTAAGACGCTCGCACGGCTCTTGGATGTGCCGCTTGCGATCACGGACGCGACGTCGCTCACGGAGGCAGGTTACATAGGCGACGACATTGAGAGTGTAGTCAGCAAGCTGCTTGCGGCGGCGGACAATGATGTGGAGCGTGCGGAGCACGGCATCATTTTTATTGACGAGATTGATAAGATTGCCAAGAAGCGCAACACGAACCAGCGGGATGTCAGCGGAGAATCCGTACAGCAGGGAATGTTAAAGCTTTTAGAGGGTGCCGAGGTCGAGGTGCCGGTGGGAGCCAGCAGCAAAAACGCGATGGTGCCGATGACGATGGTCAACACGAAGAATATCCTGTTCATCTGCGGCGGAGCATTTCCGGAGCTGGAGGAGATTATCAAGGAGCGACTGAATCAGGAGGCTTCGATCGGATTCCGCGCGAAGTTAAAGGATGAGTACGACAAGGACGAGAAGCTGCTCTCCAAGGTTACGGTGGAGGATGTGCGCAAGTTCGGTATGATCCCGGAGTTTTTGGGACGTCTGCCGATCCTGTTTACACTAGAGCCGCTCTCGGAGGATACGCTGGTGCGGATTCTACAGGAGCCGAAGAATGCGATCTTAAAGCAGTATGAGAAGCTTCTCGCCATGGACGAGGTCAAGCTGGCGTTCGATGAGGATGCGCTGCGCGCGATCGCACACAAGGCGAAAGAGAAGAAGGTGGGAGCGCGTGCGCTCCGCGCGGTGATAGAGGAATTCATGCTGGATATCATGTATGAGATTCCGAAGGACGACAACATCGGCATGGTCACGATCACGAAGGACTATGTGGAGAAGAAGGGCAGCCCGGTCATCACACTGCGCGGCTGCATCGGTATTGGGAGTACGGAGAATCCGCAGATTGCAGCCAGCAACTGATAATATGGAATAAATAGTTACACTCCGGCATCTATTGTTAAGAAAGCAATGGATGACCGGAGTTTTTTATGCCAAATTGCATGGAGCAGGTATATTCAGAGGAGTATTATGATTTTTTGATTCCGTACGGGGTGGAGGCAGAGGTTCCGTCCACGCCCGGATGCGTGCAGCGCATCGCGGAGGATTACGACATTTTTTTCTACCCGCGAGAGGGACTGCCGCCGCTTTCTATCGGGAATTATACCTACACGGCGATACCAAAATGCTACGCACTGCTCGATACGACGGCGCTCGATGCATCGGGAATCACCCGGCTGCAGAATCAGCCGGTGCTTGCGTTAAAAGGCGAAGGGGTCCTGGTGGGCATCATCGATACCGGCGTAGATTACACAAACCCGCTGTTCCGGTATTCGGACGGCAGCAGCAGAATCCTGCGGATCTGGGATCAGACGGTACAGGACGGAACGCCGCCGGAGGGAATTCTGTACGGTGCAGAGTACCGCAAAGAGGAGATTGATGAAGCGCTGCAAGCAGAGCGGCCGTATGATGTGGTGCCGTCCCGCGATGAAAACGGGCACGGAACATTCGTGACGGGAGTTGTGTGCGGGGGAGAGGATATCCCGAACGGCTTTATCGGGGCGGTGCCAAACGCTGGGATTGCCGTTGTAAAGCTAAAAGAGGCAAAGCGTTATCTGCGGGAATTTTTCTTCGCGCCGGAGGGAGTGCCTGCCTATCAGGAGACGGACCTGATGATGGCGGTATCCTATTTAAATGACGTTGCAAATGTGTTAAATATGCCGCTTGTGATCTGTCTTGCACTCGGCAACAGCATGGGGGGACACGGGACGGACGGCCCGCTGTCCAATTTCCTGAACTATATCAGCACCAGGCGGAGACGCTCGATTGTGACAGCAACGGGAAACGAGGCGAACACCAGGCACCATTTTCAGGGGGCGATCCGCCGTGAGATGGAATATGAGGATGTGGAGATCAGCGTGGAGCAGGATATGGCGGGCTTTTTCATAGAGCTGTGGGCGGGCGCGCCGGAACTGTACACGATATCTGTGATCTCGCCGACGGGCGAACGGCTTCCGAAAGTGCCGCTGCGTTCCGGTGTCTCCCAGACCTTCCGGTTTGTCTTTGAGGGGACGACCGTGTCGGTGGATTACCGTATCGAGACGAAGGAGACGGCAAACCAGTTGATCTATCTGCGCTTTTCGGATGTGCGCAAGGGGCTTTGGATTGTGCGGGTTTATCCGGAAAATCTTGTGAGCGGCAACTATAACATGTGGCTCCCGATGCAGAAGCTTACGGACGGAAATGTGATTTTTCTAAGATCCAATCCGGACACGACGCTCACTGCGCCGGGGACAGCGGCACAGGTCATCACGGTCGGCGGGTACCAGGTTTCCAACAACAGCATGTATGCGGATTCCGGGCGCGGCTACACGGTGGCGGGTGAGATCAAGCCGGACTTTGCGGCACCTGCGGTGAATGTATATGGACCGGGGCTGCGCCAAAATTATGTGACCTACACGGGAACCAGCGCCGCGGCGGCGGTGACGGCAGGGGCGGTCGCGCAGATCATGCAGTGGGCGCTGGTGCAGCAGAACGATCCGGTGATGTCCAACGCCGCGATCAAAAATATGCTGATCCGCGGTGCAAAGCGCTCGGATGACAGGGGGTATCCGAACCGGGAGTGGGGATACGGTGCGCTGGATGTCTATCAGGCGTTTGAATATTTAAGACTGTAGAGAGAACAGAAGATGTGAGATGGAAAATTATTACAAAAACCGGAAATGGACGCAACCGTTTCCGGTTTTTTGCGTCTTATTATATGAAAGACAAAAAACTGGATGATAGAAAAGAGAGGGAGAAGCTTATGAGGAGAAAAGGAATGGAACGGGTGACGGCAGGTGTGCTTGCGGCAGTGATGGCAGTGGGGATGACAGGCTGTGCGAACGGTGGAATGTCCGGTACAACCACCGATCTTACCGGACAATATGGGACCAAAGAGGACGGGAAGATGGAAGGAACCGGAGCAAACGGACAGAGCGGACAGACCGGACAGGCAGAAGATGCAGGAGCGGAGGATGCTGCAATGGAAGAAAAAGACCTCGGTGCCATCAGGGAGGCATTTGAGGATTCCTATACGCAGTTTTCCTTAAATCTGCTGCGGGAGAGCAGAAAGCAGGTGCAGAACGGTGAGGGCGCGAAGAATACGATGGTGTGTCCTCTTTCCGTGATGATGGCACTCGAGATGACGCGGACCGGAGCGGACGGCGACACGAAGCAGCAGATGGGAGAGGTTTTGTACCCGGGAATGTCGGCGGAGGATGGCAGTATGGTGCTTGGCAGGATCTGCAAGAGCCTGCCGGATGCAGAGGGCGCCAGATTCCACATGTCTGATTCGGTGTGGGTGAAGACGGCGGACGATGTATTTGTGCCGGATGAGGATTTTCTTGACACCGTAAAAACGGCGTATGACGCAGAAGTCTTTGGCGCCCCGTTTGACGAGACGACCTGCCGGGACATCAACCGCCTGGTGGAGCAGGAGACAGACGGCATGATAACAGAGATTCTGGATCAGATTCCGGAGCTTGCGGTCATGTACCTGGTGAATGCGGTGGCGTTTGATGCGGAGTGGGAAACGCCCTATGATGAGAGCCAGATACAGGATGCCACATTTTATGCGGAGGACGGAAGCGGGCAGGAGGTTTCCATGATGTACGATACCACGTACCGCTATCTGACCATGGAACATGCAAAGGGCTTTTGCCGGGCTTACAAGGAGGGCTATGACTTTGTGGCGCTGCTTCCGGAGGAGGGACTGTCACTGAGCAAATGGCTGGAAGAACTGGACGGGGAAACGTTTCACGAGACAATCCGGCAGGAAAATGATACAATGATAGAGACGGGTCTGCCGCAATTTACAGGCGAGACCGATCTGGAACTAAAAGATACGCTCACGGCGCTTGGAATGCCGCTCGCGTTTGATGAGGAACAGGCGGATTTTTCCAAAATGGGGTACTGCCCGGACGGAAGAAATATCAGCATCAGCAGGGTGCTGCACAAGACCCACATCGATGTGGACGGGCTTGGAACGAAAGCCGGAGCGGCCACGGTTGTGGAGATGTGCAAGGAGACGGCAATGGTTGAACAGCCGGAGCGCATTATTTTAGACAGGCCGTTTTTATATGCGATCGTGGAGAAGGACACCGGTATTCCGGTGTTCATCGGAACGGTGGAGAGCTTTTAACTGAGAGGGAGAAGGCATGGAGGATGAAAAAATCATAGCGCTGTACTGGGACAGGGATCAGACGGCGATTGCAGAGACACAGCAGAAGTACGGACGTTACTGCGGGAGCATCGCGCACAACATTGTACATGATGCGCAGGATGCAGAGGAGTGCGTGAACGACACCTGGATGCGCGCGTGGAATTCCATGCCCAGGGAGCGCCCGCATCTTCTGGCGGCTTTTCTGGGTGCGATCACGCGCAATCTGTCGCTGGACTGCTACCGCAGAAAGCACTCCGAAAAGAGAGGCGGAGGCGTCATGCCGTATATATATGAGGAACTGCATGACTGCGCCGGGGGCGAGGAGCCGCTGACGCAGATAGAGCGAAAGGAACTGGCGGCGTCCATCAACCGGTTCCTGGAGGGGTTAGACCGTGAGAGCCGGATTATTTTCATGCGCAGATACTGGTATATGGATGGCATCGGAGCGATTGCCGGGAGGCTTGCGGTCAGCGAGAGCAAGGTAAAATCTTCGCTGTACCGGTCCCGGGGAAAACTGCGGAGACATCTGGAACGCGAAGGGCTGCTTTCATAGCGGCGGAAAGGAGCGGAAAATATGAAGACGGACGATTTACTGGATGCGCTCGGCGAAGCGGATCCTGCCTACATACAGGAAGCGGAGGACGTACGCTATCTCGGAGCACGCAGGAAGCATTTTATGCAGATGGCTGCCTGCGTGGCACTTCTTTTGATCGGAGGTTTCTACGGAATATGGCAGCAGTATGAGAGTACGGCGCGCACGGACATGGCAAAGACGGAGAGCGCGGAAACGGCAGAAGCTTATGATACTGCGGCATCCGACGGTATCATGACATCTGACGCGGCAACGCCGGACGGCACCGCGGAGAGTGCGAAGGAATATGAGGCGGCGGCACAAAGCGCAGCGGAGGATGGCGACGGTATACAAGAGGCTGCCCAGCCGGAGAGCGCTGCGGGAATTGACTGGTATTTTAACGAAGTGGAGGAACTTCAGACATCGATTGCCTGCGGGGCGGAAGCGGCGAAGACGGTTTCACTCACAGAGGAACAGCTTCAGAACTATTACGGAATCAAGGTGATTCCGGATGCAATTCCGGATGGCTATGTGCAGACGGATGAGGAGAAAACGTATCAGATTGGCTATGATGCAGATGGCAATGTGATCGATGACAACTGTGTCATGCGTTATGAGAACAGTGAGACAGCGGGATGGTTTACCATTCGCGCACGCTCAACGGACATGGGGGAGATGACGTCCTATGTATCCGGCGGATTAAAGCCGATGACGGTTTCCGGTGTGAAGGTGACAGCAGCACATTATCCGGCGGGCAGCAGTGGAGGAACGTTCACGGACGGGTATCTGGCGACCTATAAGAAAAACGGTGTGACCGTGAATGTGCAGTCGGAAGGACTGAGCCGGGACGAGTTCTGCGCACTTGTGGAGAATCTGCTGGCGGAGTGACGGCTTGATTTTATGAGAGAGAAGTATTATGCTTGCTTTGGTGCAGTGACGGGAGAGTGCATTACATCTGCGAAGGAGTGCTGCATCAGAAGGAGGAAGCGATGAAAATCACAACAAAACAAATCACAACGACAGCGGTTCTTCTGGCGATCTGTATCGTGAGCCAGTTTTTTAAGAACACGAGCGTCTATATTACCGGACCGGTCATCAATGCATGCCTGATCTTAGCGGTGTTAAGTGTGGGAATTCCCTGCGGCATTATTCTCTCTGTGATCACGCCGGTCACATCATTCTTTATTACGGGAAGCCCGATCATCGGTGCCATTCCGGCGATCATGCCGTGTATCATGGCGGGCAATGCCCTTCTGGTCTTGGGTGTGGGACTGGTCACGAAAAAATGCAAAGGAAACGGCGGACTGATTGCCGGCATGGCGGCAGGATCTGTCGTAAAGGCACTGTTCATGGGAATTGTGATCTCGCTGATTCTGATTCCGAACCTGCTGCCGGCACCGATGGAGGCAAAGATGGCAGTGTTCCAGACGACCTTTTCCGTGACGCAGCTTGTGACTTCCCTGATCGGAAGCGTGTATGCATTTATTCTCTGGATTCCGTTGAAAAAAGTGGTAAAATAGGGAAAAGAGACTCCGATGGCGGAGCGGGAGAAAAGATCCTGCTCCGCTTTTTTCTATAGGAAATTCTATAGAGCAAAGTCCTGTCAGGCAGAATGTGCACACTTTATTTGAAATGATTCATTCTATACAGATATGGGAAAACCGCTGGTGTATAACTTACAATCATGTGCGGCATAAGCGGTTGGAATAATCTTGACACTGAAAAAAGAAAGTATCATAATTGATTTCAAGAATTTTATATGTCGGGAAAGGAATGGTAGCAGAATGGATATCAGATTTGTAAAAAGAGACGTATTAAAGGAGAAACCGGATCAGAAACATCTCGGATTCGGCAAGTATATGACCGATTACATGTTCGTCATGGACTGGACGAAGGAAGACGGCTGGAAGGATGCGAGAATCGTGCCGGAAGGACCGATCAGTCTGGATCCTGCCTGTGTGACACTGCACTATGCGCAGGAGACATTTGAGGGTATGAAAGCATACCGCACGGCAGAGGGGAAGATCCAGCTGTTCCGTCCGGAGATGAATGCGAAGAGAATGATCAATTCCAACGCGAGACTCTGCATGCCGGAGTTCCCGGTGGATATGTTCGTAGAAGCGGTAAAAGCACTTGTAAAGGTGGAGGCAGACTGGGTTCCGTCTGAGCCGGAGACCTCTCTTTATATCCGCCCGTTCATGTTCGCAACAGAGGCTGCGCTCGGCGTACATATGGCGTCCGCTTACAAATTCATGATTATCTGCTGCCCGGTCGGCGCTTACTATGCAGAGGGCATCAATCCGGTGAAGATTCTTGTCGAGGACGAGTTGGTGCGTGCAGTCAAGGGCGGTACCGGATTCACCAAGTGCGGCGGCAACTATGCAGGCTCCATCTTAGGACAGGTAAAGGCAGAAAAGCTTGGTTACTCCCAGGTACTCTGGCTGGACGGTGAGAACCGCAAATACGTCGAGGAAGTCGGTACAATGAACATCATGTTCAAGATCGCCGGTGAGATCTACACAGCACCGATCGAGGGTACGGTACTTCCGGGCGTTACCAGAGATTCCATGATTCATCTGTTGAGAGACTGGGGTTACAAGGTAAACGAGACCAGATTATCCGTCGATGACCTGATGAAGGCAGGACATGACGGAACCTTAGAGGAAGTATTCGGAACGGGTACCGCAGCCGTGATCTCTCCGGTCGGCGAGCTCCGTTACAAGGATGACGTTGTCACGATCAACGACTTCAAGATCGGCGAGCTGACACAGAAGCTGTACGACACACTGACCGGTATCCAGTGGGGTAAGCTTCCGGATAAGTACGGCTGGACCGTTCCGGTAGAATAGGATTTATTCCGTATCGCGCTGTAGCTGTCCGGTCAGAGGAAGTCTTACGATTACGACGGCTCCGCCTGCCGGCGCATTACACAGAGTGATCGATCCGCCAAGTCCACGGGCAAGCTGGTCGGCGATGGAAAGTCCGAGACCGAAGTGGCTTTTGTCATTCCGGTCGGCGGATTCCCTGTAAAAGGCTTCCGTGCCGTAGAGCAGGGCGTCTTCGCAGAAGCCGGGTCCCTCATCGGATACAGTGAGAAAGAGCGTGCTTTCTTTCTCGGGTGCATCCCTATAATCGCGGATGGAGGCATCTAAAGTGACCGTTCCTTTGTGCGGTGAGTAGCACACGGCATTGTCGAGCAGATTGTTTAAAATACGCCGCAGCGGATGTTCCGGCAGTGGCAGAACGGCTGGAAGAGTCTCGGTGGAAAAAAGAACATGCAGTTCTTTTTTCTGACCGAGACTTTTTGTATTCCCGAGCAGATCGTCGAAAAACGATGCCGTGTGAAGCTGCGCCTGAAAACGGCACTCTGCGGAAAATGCAGCGGGATCATCCGTCTTTGCGAGCTCGATAATTCTCGACAGATAGTCCTGGATCTGCGCGGCATTTTCCAGAATAAACCGGTTGCAGGATTGCTGCGTCTCATCGAGCGCTGTCTCGGATAAAAGCTCCGCGTTCCCGCGGACGATCGTAAGCGGCGTCTTGATGTCATGGGCGAGCGCGGAAAACTGACGTCTGCGTTGCTGCTGCATGTGCCACTGCTCTTTTAAGGAGGCGGAAAGTTCGGATTTCAGCGCGTCCAAAGAAGCAGCAACCTGGTTGAATTCGCGGATGGCAGTCGGCCGGATGGTAAAGTCGAGATTCTGATTGCGGATTTCGTCGGCGGCTTCCTGCAGATGAAAAAGCTCCCGCGACAGGTATTTTGCCTGCCGTGTGATGACGAGTACAAAAGCTGCAAGAAGCAGGAACAGCAGGAGAAACACTTCCAACAGTTCAGCGCTCGGAAAGAGACGCCGGAACGTGGGATTTGCAAAGGCAGACCGGAAATCGTAGGTGAGCACCACAATCCGGGTGTCGGTCTGGCGTTTGACATAGGTTCGTCCGAGCATATTTGCGGAGAGAGAATCCTGCCCGGAAAGCGCGAGAAGATCCGCGTTTTCGCGGAGGGAATCGGACATGTCCGTCTCAAGAAGCGCTCCGGATGTGTCATAGATGGCGTAGCTGCAGGCGGATGGAATCCCGGAAGACACGATGTCTGTATGTGCACCGATGGTGTGAAGGTAGGCAAGAGCTTCTTTTTCGGCGGTGTCCGCAGGCAGGATCAGCCCCGTACCGACGGAGACGGTAATCTGGAAAAGCCACAGCAGAAACACCAGAAGCACCGCAGCGACAAGCTTTAGTAAAAAGCGCACAAAAAATGTGCGCAGCCGGATTTCTTTTTTCTTTTTTTTCATGCGTTCCATCGATAACCGATCCCCCATACTGTCTGAATTGGCGCCATATTTACTGCGGCGAATTTTTTCCGGATATTTTTAATATGCTCTGTAATAGCAGACTCATCGCCTGTCTTGTCGTATCCTAGGACCGCTTCGTAGATCTGCTCTCTGGAAAATGTCTGTCCGCGGTTTTTGGCGAGCAGAAGTGTGATCTCATACTCCGTCCTGGTGAAGGGGAGCGTGACACCGCCTGCTGCGACCTCGCGGGAGGCAAGCAGAAAGCGGATGCCCTGTATGTAGAGGCAGTGATGTTTTTCGCGCTGCTCCCGGCGCAGATGCGCGGCGACGCGCGCCCGCAGTTCGACGATGGAGAAGGGTTTTTTGATATAGTCGTCCGCACCGACGGAAAAACCGTAGTCGACGTCCTCCTCCATGGTCTTTGCGGTCAGAAACAGAATCGGGCAGTCCGTGTCGTCACGGATGGCGCTGCAGAGTTCATAGCCGTCCGTCTGCGGCATCATGACGTCGAGAAGGATGAGATCATACTCTGCGAGGTGCGCCGCAAGATCCGCCGGGACATGCGGCATGCAGGTAATGGTATGCCCCTCCCGGCGGAGTGCATGTTCAATCAGCGCGAGGATACCGGGGTCGTCGTCGATTGCGAGAATGTGAGCCATAAAAACCTCATTTCTATCAAGAACCCATTCCATAAAGGGTCAGGTACAAAAGGAACGAAAGTGCGTACAGCACGTAAATGTGTGTCGGATAAAACCAGTAGAACAGCTTTTTGGAGCCGTGTCCACGGGTTCCATTGTAACATAACATAGGGATAACGGCAAAAACTTCCAGCCACTCATAAGCATCGGTAAAAAAGAAAGAGGCAGAAGTTCCTGCGGGCATAAAAAGCAGCACGGGCAGGATGTCCCACGCAAGCACGAAGAGCGCGAAGGCACCTGCCTGCAATCGGCGGTGTCTGTGCGACAGGTAGAGAATCACGCCGCCGAGCAGTGTGGCGGTGCCACCGTCGATGATCGCAGTGTGGCAGGGCAGGACACTGTACATCAGAAGGTTTAAGAGAAAATTGCCGTAGGGAATGCCAAAGGCTGCAGATACGGCGAACAGCCCGTACAGAAGAAAGGGCAGAAAGACCGGAATCAGGATGGCAGAAAGTCCCCGGATCCACTGTTTTTTCTGACACCGGTCGATGCCCCAAAGAACGACGAGCAGGACGGAAAAGGATGCAAGCATCTGATTCTGCGGGAAAAAGCCGTCCGGCCGGACGAGGCCGGATGCAATATTATAGAAGGAAAACTGCACCAGTCCCATGAAAATGGCGATGGCGTAAATACGCAGAAAATATTTTTTCCGGTCGTGCGTGTGAAGAAAACCCTCCACGATACAGAAGAGGAACAGCGGGGCGGCAAGCCTGCCGATCCACGAAAAGAACAGTGGGATCTTCCCTGTAAATGAGAAAAAATAGTGAATGTGGTCGAGAATCATGCAGACCATGGCAAAATATTTGAGCGCAAAGTCTGAGAGTCCCCGTTGTTTTGTGATTGTTGTCTGATTCATACGTTCTGGAATCCTCCTTGTTTACTTCTTGTGATAAGTTGTGATAAGATGTTCACAGAAACAGCATACAGGCAAATTATAAGGATTTTATAAGGAACGGAAAGGAAGTTATAAAATGACAAAACAGGAAAAAGCAATCGAATTGCATGACAGGGGATGCAACTGTGCACAGGCGGTGGCGTGTGCGTTTGCGGAGGAGATCGGCGTGCCGGAAGAGACGCTGTTTGCCGCGGCGGAAGGATTCGGACTCGGCATGGGCGGCATGGAGGCAACCTGCGGAGCGGTCTCCGGTGCGGTGATGCTTGCGGGCTTCAAGAACAGCTGTGCCGATCCGAAGAACCCGAAGACCAAGGCGGCAACCTATCAGCTGACCAGAGAGATCACCAGACAGTTTGCCGAGAAGAACCATGCGCTTGTCTGTAAGGAATTGAAGGGTGTGGAAACCGGCGTGGTTTTGCGGAGCTGTCCGGACTGTATCCGCGATGCGGTTGCGATCGCGGAAAAGGTACTACAATGAACTCTGACGAGTTCATCTTAGAAGTTCCTGTGGAACTTCCGATATGAAAAAGCAGAACACAACGATGATATAATAAAAAGAATAAAGTCGGATCAGAGCAGATGTCCCTGTGTGGAAGCGGTGTCTTTCACACAGGGACATTTGTATATTTGCACGAAGCAGAAACGGTCGAAAACAGCCATCTGCAAAATATGCACAAGAAGAAAAAACGAAAAACCATAAAATTATACGAAACACACAAAAGAAACAGAAGTATTTTCAAGAAAAAGAGAAGAATATTGTATGTTCTTTACATGCCTCCATTGCTATAATGCATGATGTAACAAGGAGTTACGAATACGAAAAGGGAGGTTTTTCAGAGATGAAAAAGAAAGTAATCAGTTTAATCCTTGCAGCTACTATGGTTGCAACAATGGCAACAGGATGTGGAAACTCTTCTGGCGAGACAACCACAACAGATAACGCAGCATCCACGACAACCGATGCAGCAGCACCGGCTACCGAGGCTTCCGATACTGCAGATGCAGTAACCGATGCAGCAGGCGGTGACTATGCAGACAAGAAAGTCGGCGTATGCATTTACCAGTTCTCCGATAACTTCATGACACTGTTCCGTACAGAGCTTGAGAATTATCTGGTAGAGCAGGGCTTCTCCAAAGACAATATCACAATCGTTGATGGAGCAAACGATCAGGCGACACAGACAGGTCAGATCGACAACTTCATTTCCGAGGGCGTAGATGTTCTCATTGTTAACCCGGTAAACTCTTCATCCGCAGCTACCATCACAGACAAGGTTGTAGCAGCAGATATCCCGCTCGTATACATCAACCGTGAGCCGGATGCAGAGGAAGAGCAGAGATGGGAAGACAACGGCTGGAATGTTACATACGTTGGATGTGACGCACGTCAGTCCGGTACTTTCCAGGGCGAGATGATCGCAGACCTTGGTCTTGACACAGTAGACTTAAACGGCGATGGAAAGATCCAGTACGTTATGGTAGAAGGTGATCCGGAGAACGTTGATGCTCAGTATCGTACCGAGTATTCCGTAAAGGCTCTTACCGATGCAGGTCTTGAGGTTGAATGCCTCTCCGATCAGGTTGGTAACTGGCAGCAGGATCAGGCACAGCAGATCGTAGCAAACGCTCTTGGACAGTACGGCGATAAAGTAGAAGTTGTATTCTGTAACAACGATGCAATGGCACTTGGCGCATTACAGGCAATCCAGTCTGCAGGACGTACCGTAGGTACCGATATCTTCTTAGTAGGTGTTGATGCATTATCCGAGGCTCTTGAGGATGTTGTAGCCGGAACCATGACAGGTACCGTATTCAACGATCACTTCTCACAGTCCCACGGTGCAGCTGATGCAGCAATCAACTTCATCAATGGTGAGACCAACGAGTATTACATTGGTTGTGACTATGTAAAGGTTACAAAAGACAATGCACAGGAAATCCTTGACATGGTAAAATAATTACTGCGCAGGATGATTGATAGCAGATAAGCAGAAGGTGCGGGTGTTTTCGGGCATCCGCACCTGTCTTAAAGATATGAAATAGTTGTGTGACAGAACAGATTAGAAAAATTAGAAAATATCGACAATAACATCGACAGTACACAGATAACAACAGAATCTGTATCAATATAGAAGGAGGAGAAACATGGCTGAGTACAAACTGGAGCTAAAGGGTATCTGCAAATCGTTTCCAGGTGTTAAGGCACTTGACAATGTACAGCTTTCCCTTCGTCCCGGAACCGTCCATGCACTGATGGGTGAGAACGGAGCCGGCAAGTCTACCTTGATGAAATGTCTTTTCGGTATTTACAAGATGGACGCGGGAGAGGTTTATCTGGACGGGCAGAAGATTGAGGTCAACAACCCGGATGAAGCAATGAAATACGGCATCGCCATGGTACATCAGGAATTACAGCCTGTTCCGGCGAGAAGCGTGGCTGAGAACCTGTATCTGGGAAGATTCCCGACAAAGAATTATGGACTGCTCAAGGTGATTGACCACAAGAAGATGTATGCGGAGACGGAGAAGTGGCTGAAAGAGGTAAAGATGGATTTTGATCCGAAGGCACAGCTCGGCACACTTTCCATCGGTCAGATGCAGTCCGTGGAGATCGCAAAAGCGGTATCCCAGCAGGCGAAGGTCGTGATCTTTGATGAGCCGACCTCCTCTCTTTCCGATAATGAGGTAGAAGCACTCTTCCGTATCATGAATGACCTTCGTGATAAGGGTGTTGCGATGGTATACATATCCCACAAGATGGATGAGATCAAGCGCATCGCGGACGACATCACGATCATGCGGGACGGTACCTATGTAGGAACCTGGCCGGCGTCAGAGCTGACGACCGATCAGATCATCGCAAAGATGGTAGGACGTGAGCTCACAAACGTATATCCGGCGAAGAAGAATACCCCAGGTGAGGTCATCATGGAGGTCAAGAACCTCTGCTCAATCCATGCAAATTCATTCCAGAATGTGAACTTTACACTTCGCAAGGGCGAAATCCTAGGCTTTGGCGGACTGGTCGGAGCCCAGAGAACAGAGCTGATGGAAGGTATCTTCGGTATCCGCGGTATCGCATCTGGTGAGATCTACATGCATGGCAAGAAGTTAAAGATCAAGCATCCGATCGATGCGATGAATGCAGGAATCGGACTCATCACAGAGGACCGCCGCGGCAACGGTATCTTCGGCTGTCTGTCCATCAAGGACAACGTTGGCGTCTCCATTTATAACAAGTACCTGAAAGCAGGATTTGTGCTGGATCATAAGAAGATGAACAAAGTTGTGGATGACAGCATCAAGAAGCTGTCCATCAAGACACCGAGCATGAACGAGCACATTTCAAACTTATCCGGTGGTAATCAGCAGAAAGTTATTATTTCCAGATGGCTTGCCAATGATCCGGATGTGCTGATCATGGATGAGCCGACAAGAGGTATCGATGTCGGTGCAAAGCATGAGATCTACGAGATCATGAATGAACTGGCGGCACAGGGTAAGGCAATCATCATGATTTCATCAGAAATGTCTGAGCTGCTTGGTATGGCAGACCGCATCTGTGTTATGTGTAACGGTAAGATTACCGGCGAGATCGACCAGCCGGAAGAGATGACACAGGCAATGGTTATGAACTTTGCAACGAGATTCTGATGAGATAGGAGGAGACGAAAATGACAAAGACAAATCAACAGAAAGTAAAAGATTTCTTAATCAACAACGGAGTTATCATCGTCATGTTCATCCTGGTAATCTATACCGGATTCACATCCGATAACTTCTTCACAAAGAACAACTTCATGAATATTCTGATGAATATGAGTTCACGACTCGTCATTGCACTTGGTATCGCAGGCTGTGTTATCACAGCAGGATGTGATCTTTCTGCAGGACGTATGATCGGTTTCGGTGCATGTATCTCCGGTATGCTGTTACAGCGTATGGATTATTCCGGAAAATTCTTCCCGGATATGCAGCCGCTCAACGTATTCGTCGTAGCACTGATTGCCATGCTGGTATGTGCGGCATTCGGTACGGTTACCGGATTTTTCATTGCTTACTTAAACGTTCCGCCTTTCATCGCCACACTGGCAATGATGGAGATCGTCTATGGTATCGGACTTATCGTAACCAATGCAACACCGCTCGGCGGCTATGTAGAGCAGTACACGAACGTATCTAACGGTAAGTTCCTCGGCATCAACTACCTGATCTGGATCGCAATTATTGTGGCGGCGATCACATGGTTCATTTTCAACATGACCCGTCACGGCAAGTACATGTATGCAATCGGTGGTAACCCGCAGGCAGCAGAGGTTGCCGGTGTTCCGGTAAAAGCAACTCTGATCTTAATCTACATGAAAGCAGCAGCTATGTATGGTCTTGCAGGTTTCATGCTCGGTGCAAAAGCCGGCGGTGCATCCGTCCAGACCGGATATGGTTACGAGATGGAAGCAATCGCAGCTTGTACGATCGGTGGTGTATCTGTAACAGGTGGTCGTGGTAAAGTATCATCCGCAATTATCGGTGTTGCCGTATTCGAGCTGTTAAAGGTAGCTCTCCAGTACCTGGGTATGAATGCAAACGCACAGTACATTGCAATCGGTGTTGTTATCTTCATCGCAATCTCTCTGGATATCAGAAAGTATATAGCAAGAAAGTAAAAAGTATATTATAATGAATAGCGGCTGGGACATTAGAACCAGCCGCTATTTTAGATTTGAGAGTACAGGAGGATTTTTAAGGTGACGGTTGATACGATTATTGAGCAGGCGGGGATTCCGCTGCTTTTACTTGTGATCTGTGTGTATTATGCAATCCGGCTGATCGTTTTGCACGACAGTCAGGCGATCCGCGGGAAAAATAAGCCGCCGGTGAAGGACGAGGAAGCGTACTGCAAGGCGGGAGGAAAGCTGCTGCTGTTCTTCGGTGCGGCTACCTTTTTGATGGCGATTCTGGTGTTTGTGAATGTCTATGTGGCAGTGGCGGAGATCGTGACATGTACGGTGATTCTCGGCATTCTCTGGAAACGGATGGAGGATCAGTACGGAGGTTGAATGAATGAGTGCGAGTGAAAAGGAGCGGGAGAATATGAGTTTGTATTCCGTTTTGCTGGTGGATGACGAGGAAGAGGTATTCCAGGTCATCATGAAAAAGCTGGACTGGGAAGGCATGGGCTTTCGCATTGCGGGCTATGCAAGAAACGGTGTGGAAGCGCTTGAGATGGCGGAGGAGCTTTCCGTGGATGTCGTCATGACGGACATTAAGATGCCCTACATGGATGGCCTTACGCTCTGCCGGAAGCTAAAGGAGCAGTACCAGAAGATCAAGGTCATTATTTTCTCCGGTTTTGATGAATTTGAGTATGCCAGGGAAGCGATCAAGATCGAGGCGGAAGAATACATTTTAAAGCCGATTAATGCCAACGAACTGCGCGAGGTCTTTGAGCGGATCAAGAACAATCTGGACAAGGAACTGGACGAAAAGCGCAATATTGACAAGCTTCGGGAATATTATCTGGAGAGTCTTCCGATGCTGCAGGAAAATTTCCTGACGTCGCTCATCGACGGACGGATTCCGGAGGACTCCATCGAGGAATATGCAAAAAACTGCAGCCTCACGCTAAAGGGTCCCTATTTTGTGGTGACCGTGCTGCACATCAGCACGACCAACCCGATGGAGGGGGCGCTTCCGATCGATCCGTTTCTGCTGGCGGTCTCCGTGAAAAAGCTGGCGGAGGAGCAGCTGGCAGCTTCTGAATATGACAGCAAGATCGTGACATATCTGGGGGATGGCATTGTGATTACCCAGCTGCCCACGGAGGAGGCGATCACGCGTTTTACCGACTGCATGGATAAGATCTGTAAGATGGCAAAGCGTGTCTGCAAGGCGAAGATCACGGCGGGAATCGGACATGTGTGCAGCGGTCCGGAAGAACTGCAGATGTCCTATCTCGGCGCGAAGAATGCCGTGTCCTACCGTGTGCTCTACGGCAATACCAGAGCCATCAATATTGCGGAGATCGACCCGCAGGAGAATGCCGATCTGCCGTGGGAGGAGCCCTTTATCCAGAAGATCATAAAAAAGGTCAAGGTGGGAGAGGAACAGCCGCTTCTGGATGCGATTGCGGAATTTACGGAGAAGCTTGCGGGCAGCAAGATGTCACTGCAGCGGTACCGGATTCTCATTATGGAGCTGATCACGGAGCTGTCGCGTTTCGGGGCGAACAACCAGATCAACCTGGAGGATGTGTTCGGCGGCAACGGGGATGTGTATACACGCGCCATGCAGCTGGAGTCGACGGATGCACTCCGGGAATGGCTGTGTGAGAACTGTCTGAAATTACAAAAACAGGTGCAGAACGAGCGCCAGGATACGACGAAGTCCTTTGTGTCGAAGGCAATCGACTATGTGAAAGAGCATTATGCGGATACCGACCTTGGAATTGAGACGATCTGCGGATACCTTAATGTGAGCGCCGCCTATTTTTCCACGGTGTTCAAAAAAGAGACCGGGAAGACGTTCATCAACTATCTGACAGATTACCGGATGGAGGAGGCGGTGGAGCTGCTTCTGACACAGAACGAGAAGACTTACGTGATTGCGGAGAAAGTCGGATATACCGATCCGAACTATTTCAGCTATGTATTCAAAAAGCAGTTCGGCATGTCGCCGTCCAAGTATAAGACAAGCCGGATGGAAGCTGCGCAGGATGCATAGGGCGCATAGGGTGCAAAGAGGATGAGAGAAAGAGTAAAACAGTGGCGGCAGAAGGTCACTTCCTTCCTGGAAAAACACATCAGGCCGCAGTCCATTCAGATGACGATTGCATTGTCTTTTACGATTGTATCGGTCATCAGTATGGGTATTCTGGGGATTTCCCTGTACAACCGTTTTGTCAATAAAATGGAAGATATGACGACGCAGAGCGCGGAACAGCTGCTGAACCAGACGGCAATCAATCTGGAGAGTTATCTGCGCAACATGCGGCGTATTTCCGACGCCATGTACTACAGCGTTATTAAGGACAAGGATCTGGCGACGGACTCGCTTGATGAGGAAATGAACCTTCTCTATGAGGCGAACAAGGACAATCTGATCAGCATCGCCTGCTATACCAACGACGGAAGACTGGTTGCTGCAGCGCCGGTTGCCACGGAGAAGAACAACCTCGACATCGTAGATCAGGAATGGTTTACGGAGGCGACGGGACAGATGGAGAACGTGCATTTTTCCACGCCGCATGTACAGAATTTGTTTGACGATCCGAGTTACCGCTATTACTGGGTCGTATCGCTAAGCCAGGCGGTGGAGCTGACAAGCGGCGGCAATTCGACACTTGGTGTGCTGCTTGTGGATATGAATTACAGCAGTATCGAGCAGCTTTTGACGAAGGCAAATACGGACAATGCGTCGGAGTATGTCTATCTGATGGACGGAAGCGGGGAACTGATCTATCACCCGAAGCAGAAGCTGATCTACACGGATCTGTTTTCGGAGAACAATCTTGTGGCAGCATCCTACGAGGATGGCAGCCACAAGGAGGAATATGACGGGGAAAAGCGCATTGTCACGGTCAAGACCATCAGTTACACCGGCTGGAAGATCGTGAGTGTGGTTCCGATGAGTTCTTTTGATATGGGAATCTCAGGGATGCGGATGTTCGTGATTCTTCTGATGTCGCTGTCCATACTGATGATTATTCTTTTAAACCAGTTTGTCTCTGCGAATATCGCAAAGCCGCTAAAGCGCCTGAACGATTCGGTGAAGGACTGGGAAGCGGGAAATATGAACCCGGATATCTATGTGGGCGGTTCGCTTGAGGTGGAACATCTCGGGAAGACGCTGCGTTCTACGGTGGCGCAGATCCAGGAACTCATGCATGATATTCTGGTGGAGCAGGAAGAAAAGCGGAAGAGCGAGCTGGACGCCTTGCAGTCACAGATCAACCCGCACTTTTTATATAATACGCTGGACTCCATCGTCTGGATGATCGAGGGCGAGCGGTATGAGGACGCGGTGTTTATGGTGACGCAGCTTGCCAGCCTGTTCCGCATTTCCTTAAGCCGCGGAAAGACGATCATCTCCATGGAGGACGAATTAAAACATGCCAGAAATTATATGAATATCCAGAAGATCCGCTATAAGAATAAATTCACTGTGGAATTTCAGGTGGAGGATGCTATTTTAAGCTGCTGTACGGTAAAACTCGTGATCCAGCCTTTACTCGAGAACGCAATCTATTACGGCATGGAGTCCATGGACGGCGACGGTGAGATTACGGTTGTGGGATACCAGAAGGGAGACGATGTCTATGTTGAAGTGCGCGACAACGGACTCGGTATGCCGGATGAGATGGTAGATGCGCTCCTGACAGAGAACAACAGAGTGCGCAAGCACGGCTCCGGTGTGGGACTCATCAATGTACATAACCGGATCAGACTCCGCTTCGGGGAGCCGTATGGTCTTGAGATTGAGAGCTGCCTGGATGAGGGAACGACTGTGCGGATTCATCTTCCGTACATCGAGTACTCACCGGAAAATACGGAACTGCTGGAGGGAGGAAGACTAAAACAGCTGAAGGGGGAACGGCAGGATGAAGAAAAATAGACTTTATTTTGGTATGTTGATCCTGATGCTGGTGGCGGTGATTATCTGGGCGTTTTACAATATGCTAAACGTCGGTAAGCAGGAGACGTCCTACCGCGTCTCCGTGGTTGTCGAGAACAGCAACAGCGACCGCTGGACTTCCCTCAGACAGGGGCTTGAGCAGGCAGCGCGGGATTACAACATCAGTTTGAGCTTTGTGTCGACGGGGAGCTTTTCCACCGCAATGGAAGAGATGGATGTGGTCAAAAAGCAGGTCACAAATGGAGCCAACGGCATTATTCTGCAGATGAATACGGATCACGCCGGACAGGAGCTGGAGGATCTCTCCGGTCAGACGGCGGTGCTTCTGCTGGAGACGGACGTTGATCCGGAAGGGGTCTACGCGTTGGTGGCGCCGGATAATGAGGAGATGGGAGCAGCGCTCGCACAGGCGGTGCAGTCCGATTTCGGGGATGACCTTGCCGGCAAGCGCGTGGGAATTCTTGCGTGCAGCCAGAGCCAGCGCTCCATGCAGCAGCGTTATACGGGGGTATCGCAGGGATTGCGCGAGAGCGGTGCAGTCGTCGAGTGGAGCCTGGAAGGAAAGGCGGAGAGCATCAAGGACGCGTTCTATACGTTAGAGCAGGACAAACCGGTGGACATTCTGATTGCACTCGGCAATGACGAGACGGAGATGATGGTGGATTTTTTTGCCGGGGATGAGCTGGGCTGGAGACTTGACCGGTGCTCGCTGTACGGCGTGGGCAGTTCCGAGAAAAATGTATACTATCTGGACAAGGGCTGGATACAGACGCTCGTGGTTCCCAATGAATTCAATATGGGGTATCAGAGCATGGAGGCAATCGCAAAGCAGCTGATTTATCACATGGATACCACGAGAAGCAGCAAGGTCAATTATCTGGTGGTCGACCGGGAACATCTGTATGATGCGGATATCCAGAAAGTGCTGTTCCCGATTGTGCAGTAGCAGAGAGAAACAGGAGAAGTGAGGAAGGGTGTTATGTCACAGAGGATGCTAAGAGGAATGGCGGCCGGGCTTGGTGCGCTGGTGTCACTGGGAAGCATGGCGGGCTGCGGGACAGACGGCCAGGTACAGAAAGTGACAAGCATTAAGATCGGCGTCACCGTATATGATCAGTATGACACGTTTGTATCGCAGATGATGACGGATTTTAACGAATATGCGGCAGAGCAGGAAGAACAGACGGGCATTGCCATCAACGTGGAAGTCTACAATGCGGCCGGAAGCCAGTCGACGCAGAACAGTCAGGTCGAGGAAATGTTAGATGCCGGCTGCAATGTGATCTGTGTGAATCTGGTCGACCGGACAGAGCCGACAACGATCATCGATATGGCGGAAAAAAATAATGTGCCGGTCATTTTCTTCAACAGGGAACTGGTGGAGGAGGATCTGGAGCGCTGGGACAGGGTCTATTATGTCGGGGCGAAAGCATTCGAGTCCGGAATCATGCAGGGGGAGATTGCGGCGGATGCGTTCAAGGAGAATCCGGATGCCGATAAGAACGGTGACGGTGTCTTCCAGTATGTGGTGCTGGAGGGAGAAGCCGGGCATCAGGATGCGATCGTGCGCACCGAGTATGCGGTCTCAACGATCATAGACAACGGCGTGGAGGTGGAAAAGCTCGCGTACGGGATTGCGAACTGGAACCGGGCGCAGGCGCAGACCAAGATGACGCAGATGCTTGCGGAATATGACGGGGAGATCGAGCTTGTAATCGCCAACAATGATGATATGGCGCTCGGAGCCATCGATGCGTTGAAAACCTCGGATCTGAAGCGGGCGGACTGGCCGGTGGTGGTCGGAATTGACGGAACTGATGTGGGACTTGCCGCCGTGGCATCCGGCGAGATGGTGGGAACCGTCTACAACGACAAGGAAGGGCAGGCACAGGCAATGCTCGATCTTGCCTACGCGCTCTCCGTGGGGGATACGTTAGACGACCTCAATCTGGAGAACGGAAAATACATCAGACTTCCGTATTCTAAGGTAGGATCGAGAGACGTGAAGAATTATATGAAATAAAATACAGGAAAGTATAAGCAGAAAACAGCCGCACAGAGTGTGTAAAACATTCTGTGCGGCTGTTTTTTATGCTTGCAGATAGGTCTCGCCGTTCTCAATCATCTGGCAGAAAGTCTCGATCATGACTTTGCGGAACGGGGCAAACTCGTCCGCCAGATCAAAGAGCGCCGGATAATCCCTGGTCACCAGAAGGATCTCTGCGGCGAGCTTTTCCGCCACCTTGGCATCCTTGATCGGCACAAAACCAAAGAGCGTCGAACAGTAGGCTTTGCTCCCGGTGCAGGAGGAGATGAGTCCCCGCGCAAAATCCTGCCACTCTTCGATGAGAACCGCATCCGCGGATTCGGGAAGCAGATCATCCGGGGAGAGACAAAGATCCTTCATGTAAGTGAGCAGTTCTTTTTTCTGACGCTTTTTCTGGAAAAAAGAGACACCTGCGGCTGCGGAAGCCTTGATCATGGTCCAGGCGCGGAAAAAACCATCCACAGTGCCGTCTTTTTTTTCGGAAAAAAAGCGCCGCTCGCAGAGCATTTCCCGGTAGGAATCTGCAGGAACGGCAAAGCCCTCGGATCTTGCACGCTTGAGGTGTTCGCGCCGCAGTGCGCCGGTAGGAATGTCGTAGTAGCGCGCGGGCCAGTCTTTGGTGTAGTCGGTGGTGTCTTCTTTTTGGTTTTTCAGGAGCATGAATGAGGTTCCTTCTTTCACTGTTGTATGAGCTAAGTATAGCATACCCGGCGGCAAAACAGAATCCCCTCTGGACTTTTTTCACGTATCATAGTATAGTAAACACGTTGAACCTTGATAACTGCATAAGGGGAACGTTATATGTTCAGATACGCAATCTGATCTGTACCGTAATCCACAGAGATTCCCTAAGCGCCATGCACCTGCCCTGGCAGGTTAACGAGGAGAAAGGTGATCGAAAATTCGGCGGATGCCTTTCCGTACCGTTCCAGTGCGAGACACATCGGCAAATATGCGGGTGACTGCAAAACAAATACGATGTTTGATGGAACAGACTTTGATGGAATAGAAACAGAAGAGACCTGAATAAAAATATTGTTATATACAGATTGTAATAGAAATGGGGAAATTATATGTGTGGAATTATAGGTTATACAGGAAGTGAGGACGTAAGAGAAGTCCTTTTGGATGCGCTGGAGCTGTTGGAGTACAGAGGGTACGACAGCGCCGGTATCGCCCTGCGCGACGAGGAGAGCGGGAAAACAGAAGTCCGCAAATGTGCCGGAAGAGTCAGTGATCTGCGGGCGATCTGCGCGTCGGAAAAAGTGGTGTCACAGTGCGGAATCGGTCATACGAGATGGGCGACGCATGGTGGTGTGAACGACTGCAATGCACACCCGCATCAGGTGGGAAAAGTCACGCTCGTACACAACGGCATTATTGAGAATTACAGGGAACTGATTGCGGATTACGATCTGGCGGATACATTGAAGTCCGAGACGGACAGCGAGGTGGTGGCAGCGCTTTTAAACCGGTTCTATGAAGGAAAACCGGAGGAAGCGATCAAAAAGACCGTCTCCAAGCTGAAAGGAACATTTGCGCTTGTCATTTTATTTGAAGATCAGAAGGATGTGATCTATTCAACGCGCAATGTCAGCCCGATCGTGGCGACGATCTGTAAGGAAGGCGCGATGCTTGCCAGTGATCTGACGGCGCTCTGCCGTTTTACGAACCGTTATTTTGTCGTGCCAGAGTATCATATCTTAAAGCTGTCCGCTGACAAACTGACACTGACGGATTTTGACGGCAATGAGGTGCTGCCAAAGTATCTGACCGTGGACTGGGAATTAAACAGCGCCGGGAAGAACGGTTATCCGTTCTATATGGAAAAAGAGATTATGGAGCAGCCGGAAGCCATCGAGAATACCATCAGGAACCGTATCGTCGGAGGTATGCCGGATTTTACAGCAGACGGCGTGCCGGACACTCTTTTTACAGAGTGCGAGCATATCTGCATCGTAGCGTGCGGAACCGCAATGCACGCGGGACTGGTGGCACAGGCGCTCGTCAAGTCCATTCTTCACATGCACATTGAGGTGCAGATGGCTTCCGAGTTCATGTATTCGGATCCGGTCATCGACGAGAAGACGCTTGTGATTGCCGTGTCGCAGTCCGGTGAGACGATCGATACGTTAGAGGCGGTGAAGTATGCGAAGAACCGCGGGGCAAAGTGTCTTGCGATCATCAACGTCAAGGGTTCCTCCATTGCAAGAGAGAGTGACTATGTGCTCTACACCAATGCGGGACCGGAGATCGCGGTGGCAAGTACCAAGGCGTATACGACACAGCTTGCGGTATTTTATCTGATCGTGGCGCGTATGGCACACAGCAGAGGTGTCTTTGACGACGCGCAGACCCAGAGCTTTGTGCGGGAGCTGCAGCGGACACCGGAGGTTATGAAGAAGGTGCTGGAGCGCCGCAGGGATATCCATGTGGTTGCCAAAAAGGTGCTTGGCGCCAAGGATTTGTTCATGATTGGAAGAGGACTGGATTACTCGATTCTTCTGGAGGGATCGCTGAAGTTAAAGGAGGTATCCTACATCCACTCGGAGGCGTACGCATCCGGAGAATTAAAGCACGGCCCGATCGCGCTGATCACGCAGGATACGCCGGTGGTGGCAACGGTGACGCAGGAAAAACTGATGTCCAAGGAACTTTCCAACATTAAGGAGGTAAAGTCCAGAGGAGCGGACGTTGTCGTTTTTATCAAGGAAAGCATTGCGGGAGATTTAGCGAAGGAGTACGAGATTTTCACGCTGCCGGATATGCAGGATGAGTTCATGGTGCTGCCGGCATCGGTGGCATTGCAGCTGCTCGCGTACTATGTGTCTTCCGATAAGGGATTCGATGTAGATAAGCCAAGAAATCTGGCGAAGGTTGTTACCGTAGAATAAAGCAGAAGATCTGTGGAAGGTGTGGATGAGACGCGCGTGTCTTAGCATATAGCGGAAGGAAAAAGGGATTGCCGCTTTGAGCAGACAATCCCTTTTTGATGTGCGAGGGAATATGATAAGAAGTACATCCTGCCGATTTCTGAGGGAAATGCAGATGGAATATTCGTTGGAGAAAAATGTGAGCATTTCTTCCGGTTGAATGTTTGCATCGAATTCCGTGTCTCTTCCATGTTTGGACAATCCGACGGGGCATGTCCGACACACCGGAGACAATGGGCGGACTTTCTGGTGCCGCAAGGGACACACAAAAGTCCTACAAATTGTCTTCCGGGATGCGGACATGACCCGCGGAGTGCTCCAAACTTGGAAAAACACGGATCATCGAAGATGCAAACATTCGGCTGGTTAGAAATGCCACATTTTTTGAACCGAATTTCCAGATGCATTCCCTCAGAAATCGATAGGCATGATCTTCTTGGCGGATGACTTCTTACTCAAAAAGGGGATGTCTGCTCAAAGTGGCAGCCCGTTTTTTGATGCCGGATTCGGCAGGGCGGATGCGCACATTTCCGCTGGCGCCGGCATATGATAATACGAAAAGAATCGATGAGGTTGTTATGCCAGACATCAGATATGCACAGAACGAGAATGTGGATCGCGGAGATCTCAGGATGCAGGTTATCGAGCGGGGGACCAGCACACCGATCGATGATGCGAAAATATCGATCTCCTATTCCGGAGATCCCGACAGCACGGTCGAGGAGGTGAACACGGATGCTTCCGGAATGTCCGAAACACTTACGCTTGATACGCCTCCGCTTGAACTGTCAATGCAGCCGAGCGAGGTGCAGCCTTACGCGGAGTATACCATTCAGGTCACTGCAAAAGGATATCGTCCGATCAATATCTCCGGCATTGAGGTCTTTTCGGGTCAGCTGTCGTTGCAGGAAATCCGGATGGACGCAGAGGAAGCCGCCGAAAGCATGACCGATAATATCGTCATTCCGGCACATACCCTTTTTGCGGAATATCCGCCCAAGATCGCGGAAGCCGAGATCAAACCCGTCACGGAAACCGGAGAGATCGTTTTAAGCCGTGTGGTGATCCCGGAATATGTGATTGTACATGACGGCGCTCCGAGTGATCCGACAGCCAGAGACTACTATGTCCGTTACCGAGATTATATCAAGAATGTTGCCTCCAGCGAGATCTACTCGACCTGGCCGGACACAACGATCCGGGCGAATGTTCTTGCCATCATGTCGTTTACGCTCAATCGTGTATACACGGAGTGGTAGGTAGGCAAATAGTTTCAAGTAAAGTCTTGGAGAGAAAAAGTAAGTACTTCTATAGGGAACTGGTGGTTTATCCGGAGAAAAGAAAATATAGGACAAGCAGGCAGTATTATAGAATTGCAGGCTTGTATAATAGTTAGAAACTTGGAATAAATTGTTATAGATTTTTCTGAAAATAGCACTTATAATAAAATTGAACACAGATTCACGAAAGGAGCTGGTTTGTACATGGGTATCGCAGAATTGACGGCTAAAATAGAGAGCCTGTCAGCAGAAGATTATAATATGGTAATCATGCTTGTAAACAGACTGTCCGAGAAATCAGAAGCAAGTGGACTTAAAAGGATCAGTGAGGACGAGTTAGTAGAAGAGTTGTCTGAATCAATCAGAAAAAGTAACATGGGAGCAACAAAGTCAGCACGAGCAGTATCGAAGAGCATGAGGGAGAAGTATGCAGTTTAATGTAGAACTTTCAGAATTGGCAGAAACTCAATATGATAATATTCTCTCGTATATTTCTAACGTATTAAAAAATCAACAGGCATTGGAAAATGTAATAAATGATTTTGATGATACGATTGAGAAATTAGAGAATATGGCAGACAGCTTTGGATATTGTAACAGTAAACGATTGAAAGAAATGGGATTGCATAAAATTAAATTTGTTAAGCATAGATATCTGTTTGTTTATCGTATCATTGATAAAAAAGTAATCATTGAAGGCATGTACCATGAGTTACAGGACTACGAAAATGCAATTATCTAAATTATGAAGGCGCACAGTAAAATGTGTGCCTTTTATATTTCTCTACAACATCACTAATCCCATATCAAAATCCTTGGCTATTACCACCACTGACATCACACTTTCCACGCGTTATTGTATTAAATGTAAGGAGGGCAGTAAAAGAAAAGCCCGAAACAAGATAATAAATGCGAAGCGCAGGAGGAAAACAATATGTGTAGAAAATTAGTAGTAACAAATGAAATCTTTTTAGGAACAAGAGCTATCTGTTATGAAGCGTACAGCTTACCTAAGGGAGAAGTGGTAGAGTTAACAGAAAAACAGATTATTTATCATGGAAAAGCAATGGAATGAATATCAATCTGCAGATAGTCATAAAGATGTAAAAAGTAAGATAAGAGAACAAAACAATATGCAGAATATGGAAACATATTCACAAGAGATAGTGCAGGGAAATAAAAAGGTGCAAATCACCTTAGAATTTCCATATACTGTAGATCCTAGGGATGCAGACCGATTTGAGCATATGCTAAAAGAAGTTTATTTAAACAAAATTCAAATAGGGTCTTTACAAAGGAGTTTACAAGCGGTATCATTCCCAACCCCAAAGGGGGAAATGCAAAGCAAGTTTGCATGTGAAACAAGTTCACATTGTGAAACAAGTTCACAAGGAGGAATGAGCCATGAGTAAAAGAGCAAGAACGTTGCTTAGAGTATCATCAAGACAACAGTTGCATGATGATGACATACCTATTCAGCGTGCAGAAGCGGAGCAGTTTATAGCAAAACATTCGGATTGGGTTTTTGATAAGGAATACCTGGAAAAAGGAATATCAGCCTACCACAATGGAGTGGAGGACAGAGCAGTACTTCAAGAAATCATGCAGGATGCAAAACAAGGAGAGTTTGAAATTCTCCTTGCTTATATGTCAGATAGAATAGGCAGGCAGGAAGAATACAGTTTCTATGTGGCAGAACTTAACCGCATGGGAATTGAAGTCTGGACGATAAAGGATGGTCAGTTAAAAACAGAGGAACATATAGATAAGCTTCTCAACTATATTCGTTTCTGGCAGAACGAGGGAGAGAGCAAAAAGACAGGTATGCGAGTACATGATACCATGGTGGAAATGGTAAAGGATGGAAGGTTTGTAGGTGGAAAAGCTCCCTATGGTTACAAATTAGTCCTGTCTGGAGAGATAAGCAATCATGGAAGAGCATTACATAAGTTAGTGATTGTGCCAGAGCAGGCTGAAATAGTCAGAGAGATTTTTGACTATGCAGTGAATCAAGGAATGGGATTCCAGAAGATAGCAAAAACACTGAATGAAAAGGCTGTGCCAGCACCTATATTAGAACAATGGAAAAATGGAACAGTACGAAGCATTCTTACAAATCCTATTTACATGGGGGTCGTAGCATACAACAGAAGAAAAAATGGTCATGCAAACAGTACACGCTTAGATAGAAAAGAATGGACTTATGCCAGAGAGCAGAATCCAGAGATTGCAATCGTATCACAGGAACTGTGGGAGAGAGCACAGGAAATCAGAGAAGCCAGAAAGAATAAAATTAACGCTGCAAGGCAGGCTACAAATGAGTTGCATATGGAGCAATATAATGTGCCATTCTCTACAAGGGGAAGATTGGCACTTACAGGCATGGTTTATTGTGGGTACTGTGGAAAGAGATTAAAAAACACTGGCTATGCAAACCACTGGACATGTAAGAAAACAGGGGAGAAAAAAGTCTCCTATGTAGGGCGTTATGGATGTCCAAATGGGTGTAAGCCTAGAAGCACTTATTCACAGGAATATTTAGAAAGCATAGTATTTGCTACAGTAGAATCATATCTTGAAAATCTAAAGAAAATAGATATCTCTAAGGAATTGGAAGATATGCAGGCACAGCAGACAAAGGACATCAAGCGTGAAATCAAGGACTTAGAAAAGACAATAAAAAGTCTTACAGCAGATATAGAAACACTGGAAGAAAAATTACCCGAAGCAATTCGAGGAGAATTTGCGTTTAGTGTAGATAAATTATCTGTTATAATATCTGATAAAGAGACTTCAAAAAAGGAAATAGAAGCAAACAAAATCAGATTGCAAAAGCAGTTGGATGAGGTGTCTGTACAATCTAATGAATTACTGGCTTATGTGGATGCGATGCCAAAATGGAGTGAGATTTTTAAGAGTTCAGATGTAGCGACAAAACAAATGATACTATCAACTCTGATAGATAAAATCATAGTAAAAGATGATGATATTACCATAAAATTCAAGATTCGTCTTGATAATTTTTTGGACGAAAAATTACTTGAAAACGATAGCCCCGATGTACCGCAACAAAGGCTACAGCTTTACGATCACGTCCTCCACGGCATATGATCAGAAATTCATGTACGGGCGCAACATTTACCAGAGCATCTCGGACGTGGTGGATGAGATGTTCCAGAACTATCTCTCCAGACCGAATGTCAGACAGCCGATCTTAACGCAGTATTGCGACGGGCAGCGCGTGACCTGCAGCAACTGGTTGAGCCAGTGGGGCAGCAAGTATCTCGGCGATCAGAATTATGAGACGATTGAGATTCTGCGCTACTATTACGGCAATAACATGTTCATCAACACGGCGGAGGAGGTCTCGGGCATCCCGGCGTCCTGGCCGAGAGTCGATCTGTCGGTCGGATCGACGGGAGAAAAGGTCCGGCAGATTCAGGAACAGCTGGCGCGCATCTCGCGTTCCTACCCGGCCATTCCGACGATTACGCCGGACGGAATCTACGGGCCGGAAACCAGGGAGGCGGTGGAGCGTTTCCAGAGTATCTTCGGACTTCCGGTCACGGGAGTGATCGACTTTCGGACCTGGTACCGTATTTCCGAGATTTATGTCGCGGTTACGCGCATTGCGGAGCTGGTTTAGAGGTTGGTTTTTTCCCCGGTTTGTGATAGAATAAGTTACAAACTGGGGATTTTTTTTGGAGAATTTTATGGCGAATTACAGGATGACAATACAGTATGACGGCACGCGCTACAGCGGATGGCAGAGCCAGCATGCGACGGACGCGACGATCCAGGGCAAGCTTGAGACTGTTCTGACACGGATGACGGGACAGCAGGTGGATGTCATAGGTTCCGGGAGAACCGATGCGGGAGTACATGCCATCGGGCAGGTTGCCAATTTTCATCTTAAGCAGCCGCGCAATACGGGGGAGCTGCTGGATGGATTGAACCGTTACCTTCCGGAGGATATTGCCGTAAGCAGCCTGACAGAGGTGGACGAGCGGTTTCACAGCCGCTATCAGGCAGTGTGCAAAACCTACCGCTACCGGATTCATACGGGCGCGGTGCCGGATGTTTTTGCGCGCAGGTATGTGTATGATTACAGGATTCCGCTTGATGTGGAAAGGATGCGGGAGGCGGCGGGACTTCTTCTGGGGGAGCATGATTTTAAGTCGTTCTGCGGCAATACAAGAATGAAAAAGTCCACAGTGCGGACGCTTTATGAGATTCGTGTGGAGGAACACGAATCGGAGATAGATCTTTTTTTCACGGGGAACGGTTTTTTACAGAATATGGTGCGGATTCTGACGGGGACACTGATTGAGGTGGGAGACGGCAGAAGAGAGCCGGGGAGTATGACGGACGTGCTTGCCAGGAGGGACAGACAGGCGGCGGGCTACACGGCACCGGCGCTGGGGCTGGCGCTTCTCTCCGTGGAATACGAAGGCGACGGGCAGAATACGATGGAACAGGCATAAGTGAAGATGGAAAAGTGGTATGAAATAAAAAAAGGCGCCGATTTTCAGGCGATTGCAGAACGGTTTGGCATCAGTCCCGTGACAGCGCGGCTGATCCGCAACCGCGGGGTGATCGGTGATGCGGCGATTGATAAATATCTGAACGGCACATGCAGGGATCTGTATGATCCGCATCTGCTTTATGAGTCAGAGAAGCTGGTTTGTATCCTGTCAGAAAAGATAAGGCAGGGAAGACCGATCCGGATCATTGGAGATTACGACATCGACGGCGTGATGTCTACCTATATTCTGTATCAGGGGATTACACGATGCGGCGGCAGTGTGTCCTGCGCGATTCCCGACCGCATGCGTGACGGCTACGGAATCAATGAGCATCTGATCGATGCGGCGTATGAGGAGGGGATGGACACGATCATCACCTGCGACAACGGCATTGCAGCCATCAATGAGATTGCGCATGCGAAAGAGCTGGGGATGACGGTTCTGGTGACGGATCACCATGAGATTCCCTATGTGGAGGAGCAGGGAGTGCGGCGGTATCTGCGGAGCGCGGCGGATGCCATTGTGAATCCGAAGCAGCAGGAGTGTTCCTATCCGTACAAAGGGCTCTGCGGGGCGACGGTGGCGTGGAAGATTATACAGCTGCTTTACGAGAAGTTTTGTATTGACGCGGAGGAGGCATTCGCGTTTCTGGAATTTGTGGCGTTTGCGACAGTGGGCGATGTCATGGAACTGACGGATGAGAACCGGATTCTGGTGCGGGAGGGATTAAAGCGGCTGCACCGGACAGCGAACCTTGGCATGCGCGCCTTGATTTTACAGAATCAGCTGACGCCGGAGCAGATCACATCGTACCATATCGGATTTGTGCTTGGTCCCTGCGTCAACGCCAGCGGGCGGCTGGAGACAGCCAAAATTGCGCTGAATCTTTTCTTGCAAAAAAACGAGATTGATGCAGGAAAAATTGCAAAAGAACTCGTGAAACTGAACGCACAGCGCAAAAGCATGACGGCAGACGGCGTGGAACTGGCAAAACAGATCGTCGACGAGGGAACAGCGGGCGAGAAGGTGCTGGTGATCTATTTGCCCGGGGTGCATGAAAGCCTGGCGGGGATCATTGCGGGGAGAATCCGGGAGTCCTACCACAAGCCGGTATTTGTTCTGACGGACGGCGAGGAGGGAGTGAAGGGGTCCGGCAGATCCACGGAAGCGTACTCGATGTATGACGAGATGTGCAAGTGCCGGGAATGTTTTTCAAAATTTGGCGGACATCCGATGGCGGCAGGGCTGTCGCTGCGCGAGGATGTGGCGGTATTCCGCGGCAAAATAAATGCCTGCTGTGAATTGACAGAAGATGATTTTATACCTAAGATAAAGATAGATATGGCAATGCCTGCCGCGTATCCGACGATCGGGCTGATCCGGGAGCTGGCGCGCTTAGAGCCGTTTGGAAATGGCAACAGTAAGCCACAGTTCGCGGACAGGGAGCTTGCGCTTCTGCGGGCGTCTGTGGTGGGCAGGAACCAGAATGTGTTGAAGCTGTCCCTTATGACGGCGGCGGGAGAACATGTCTCTGCGGTCTATTTTGGGGATGTGGAGGCATGGAAGCAGTATTACAGCGAAAAATACGGGCAGACGGAGGTGGACGCTGCGCTTCGCGGAAGGGCGAATGCCATCCGGATGTCGGTGATTTACTATCCGGAAATCAATGTATATCAGGGAATGGAGAGTGTCCAGCTCATCATTCGCAATTATAAATAGAACGTGGCGGGTGGACAGAAGGAGTAGCTATGTTTAGTGGAAAGAGAGAAAAGGCTTTATTAGAAGAGGAACTTGCGGCATTAAGGGAGACGGAGAAGCGCGAGAGGGAGCTGCTCCATAAGATCGCAGGACAGAAGGATACCGCGGAGGAACAGTTTGCACGCATGACAGCCTCGCGTGCACAGATGGAAAAAGAGATCGAAGAGATCGAACAGCAGATGCAGCAGAACGGGGAGTTGTCGGAGAACGGCGCGCAGGCGGCGGGAGAACTTCACAATACGTTGATCACAATGAATAACGGAATCGCGACGTTCGATGCCAACCACAGCGTTTTTATGGAGCAGGTGAAGGGGCAGAATGAAAAGGTCGTCGAGATCGTGGAGAACAACAAGCACTTTACGACGCCGATGAAGCATATTTCGGAGGCTCCGCAGGCGCTTCGCGAGATGCGCCAGGCACTTGGTGAGAGGGCAGAGCGCATGGAGGAACTGTCGAAAACGATGGGGGTGCTGGCGCTCAATTCTGCGATCGAAGCAGGAAGAATGGGGGAGAGCGGAACCCGGTTTGTGACGGCGGCAGAGCAGGTGCGTGCATATGCGGACGATTATGAGCAGGAGGCGCTGGCGTTAAAAGCCCAGCTTGGGGAGGCAGAAGAACGGATCACGTCGCTGGAGGAGCAGGTACACCACTTAAACGAGCTGCTCAAGGAGAATAATATTTCCATGGGGAAACTCTACCGCGACTGTGCGCAGAATATGGTGGCTTATGAGACCGGACAGATCGGGCTGAGGGGGCTGATCCAGGATACGGCGGTCGCGAGAGCAGATGTGCTGCAGCAGTCGGCGGACGAAAATGTGCGCGCCAGGGAGGCATTCCTGAAATATGTATCCGGCATGCAGGAGGAACTGGCAGAGCAGAAGAGCAGCGCGGATGAACTGGAGAATGTCTGCAAGAGCATCCTGCAGTCGGCAGGGGAAGCCGGATGATGCCGGTTTTGCTGCAAAGAATACAGAGCAGAGAGTAGGAATCAGAGAGTATAAATAATAAAAAGTGAGGGAACAATGTTATGACAAAAGAAAAACAGTTCAGTTTTTTATCAAAGGACGGGAAGACGAAGATTCATGCGGTAAAGTGGATGCCGGAGAGCGGAGAGTACCGGGCGGTCTTGCAGATCACGCACGGCATGGTGGAGTATATTGAACGCTATAAGCCGTTCGCGGAATTTTTAAATGACCAGGGGGTCCTTGTGGTCGGACATGATCATCTGGGACATGGTGCGTCGGTTACATCCGAGGAGGAATTGGGATATTTTGCAGAGCCGGATCCGAGTGACACGCTCGTCGAGGATATGCACACGCTGCGCACGACGGTCCAGGCAGAGAACCCCGGCGTGCCGTATTTTATGATGGGACACAGCATGGGATCTTACATGCTGCGCAAATACCTGTGTATTCACCCGGAGGGAGTGGCTGGCGCCGTCATCATGGGAACCGGGGCAATGCCGGATAGCACGATGAAGTTTGGACTGTTTTTATGCCGTACGATCGCACTATTCCGTGGATGGCATTACAGAAGCCGCCTGATGCAGAGCCTTTCCTACAGCAAGCCGTACAAGCGCTACGATTTATATGGAAAGGATTATGCCAACAGCTGGCTTTCCAAGAACGTGGAGAATGTCAAGACATACTATGCTGATCCGCGCTGTACTTTTCTGTTTACCGTAAACGGCTACAAAGGCCTGATGGAGGCGGTATTGTTTGATAATCAGATGGAGAATATAAAAAAGGTCCCGAAAAATCTGCCGCTGTTTTTTGTATCCGGTGCGGATGACCCGGTCGGAGATCTGGGAGAGGGAGTTAAGAAGGTGTACGGGATGTACAAAGATGCGGGGGTTTCGGATATTACCTACCGCCTGTACGAGGATGACCGCCATGAGATTTTAAACGAGACAGACCGCGATCAGGTCATGGCGGATATTGCGGCCTGGCTGAACGTGCATGTGGAACTGTAATCTTGCCGGACAGGTTTCTTAAATTTATATAAATAAAACTACTGGAGGGAAAACGCCGGTTGTTTTTAGGGAAAGTTCGTAGTAAAATAGAGACTTGTTTTGGAAGGAGGATTTCACATGAAAAAGAATGGAATGAGAGTTACCAGTTTATTTCTGGCTGCGGTGATGCTTGCATCGGCGCCTGTGACGGCATCCGCGGCGGATACATCAGCGAATGTAGAGGGAGAGGTTGTCGTAGACCAGACAAGTCAGGATCAGACTTCAGCAGAGTCGCAGAATCAGGCAGGGCAGGATCAGACTTCGGCAGAGGCGCAGGATCAGTCACAGGCTTCGGCAGCGGAGGACGCTGCCACGGGAGCAAACAGTGATAACGTGACAATCCAGGCGGATGATAAGCCATATCTTGCGCTGGGAGCGGATCTGACGGATGCCCAGAAGAATACGGTGCTTTCCCTGATGGGGATTGATCCGGCGAACCTTGGCAATTATGATGTGGTCTACACAACGAATGCAGAGGAGCATCAGTATCTGGATTCCTATATCAGTTCCTCACAGATCGGAAGCAAGTCATGGTCTTCCGTTGTGATCGTAAAACGCGATAAGGGAAACGGATTAAATATTTCAACCAGGAATATCAATTACTGTACAGTCGGCATGTACAAAAATGCGTTGACAACGGCGGGTATTACCGATGCGGATATCATCGTTGCAGGACCGCAGGAGATCTCCGGTACGGCGGCGCTTGTCGGCGTATTCAAGGCATACCAGGAGATGACAGGTGAGACGATCAATGCGGATATCATCGACGCATCCTTAAATGAGCTCGTGGTTACCGGGCAGTTAGAACAGTCGATTGCCGGACTTTCCGATGAGGAAGTGGAAGAGTTTATCGCTTACATCAAGTCGGTCATTGCACAGAATGATCTGAAAGATGAGGCGAGCATCAATCAGGCAATTGATGATGCCTGCAGCAAATATAATGTGACACTGTCAGATTCCGAGCGTCAGCAGATCGTGGATCTGCTCTTAAAGATTACATCCCTGGGAATCAATCTTGACAGCCTTGTGGATTATGCGGAGTCACTGTACCATTCCTTTAAGGACGGCGGAGGAGACAGTAGCGTGCTCTCGAGCGTAGGCACATTTTTCTCAAATGTATTCAGCTCGATCGCGGACTTCTTTAAGGGATTGTTTTCGTAAACGGAGGAGAGGAAGGAATCTATGGTAGACAGAAAGAGACGGCTGGATTGCGCGAACGGAATCCGGAAAGCAGACATTGTATTAAAGCACGGCAAAGTATTGAACGTATTCACGGAGGAGATTCTGGAAGCGGATGTGGCAATCTGCGGCGATACGATCGTGGGAGTCGGTTCCTACGAGGGTGAGCGGGAGATCGACTGTACCGGAAAATATCTGGTACCGGGATTTCTGGATGCCCATATGCATATTGAATCCAGTATGGTATCTCCGGGCGAATTGTCCAAGGTGCTGGTGCAGGCGGGAACGACGACCATTGTTGCGGATCCGCACGAGATTGTCAATGTGTGCGGTGTGAAGGGAATGGATTATTTTCTGAAATGTGCGGGCAAGGCGCTGGTACATATTTTCTTCATGATTCCGTCCTCTGTTCCGGCAACCGATGTGGAGACAAACGGATGCGGGGAGTTTCTGGCGTCCGATATGATGAAGTATGTGGATGATGCACGAGTGCTGGGACTCGGGGAGACCATGCGTTTTGTGGAGTGTTACCAGGGCGAGCGCCGGATGTCGGATAAGCTGGAACTTTTTGCAAAGAAGCACATCGACGGACATGCACCGGGCATTACAGGAAAGGCGGTACAGGCGTACCGTCTGGCTGGCGTGGAGAATGATCATGAGTGTGCGAACTCCGAGGAAGTGCTCGACAAGCTGCGCGCCGGTTTTCACATCTATATCCGTGAGGGAAGCGGTGCCAAGAATCTTGAAACGTTAATCCGCACGCTTTTAGATGCCAATGTGGCGCTCGACCAGTGCGCATTCTGCACCGACGATAAGCATATCGAGGAAATCCGCAAGGAAGGACATATCAGCACCTGTATCCGCAAGGCGATTGCACTTGGGGTTCCGGTGGCAAAGGCCTACAAGATGGGAAGCTACCAGCCGGCAATGTTTTACGGGCTCAAGGGATACGGTGCCATCGGAGCCGGATATCACGCCGACATTGTGTTCCTCGATAATCTGGAGGAGGTGCGTCCGACCGATGTGATGAAGGACGGCAGGATCCTGGGAGAGGAAGACTATAAGAAAGATTACTGGGTTCCAGTGCCGGAGGAACTGCTTCACACGGTTCATGTCGGGGAGCTTTCCAGAGAGCGGATTCAGCTTGCATGCAACGGAAAGACCGATGTGATACAGATGAATGCGCATCAGATCGTGACGACGCATCTGGTGGAAGAAGTGCCGACAGAAAACGGATATTTTGTCCCGAATGAAGTATACAATAAGATCTGTGTGGTGGAACGTCACGGCAAGACCGGAGAGATCGGTGTGGCACCGCTCAAGGGCTTTGGCGTAAAAGGCGGTGCCGTAGCGACGTCCGTTGCGCACGATTCCCACAATATGATTGTGGCGGGAGACAATGACGATGACATCCTGCTTGCCATCCGGACTGTGGAGGAGCAGCAGGGCGGCTATGCGATCGTGTCCGGCGGCAAGGTAATCGATGTACTGCCGCTGCCGATCGCGGGTCTTATGAGCGACAGACGGTATGAGGAAGTCACGGAAAAGCTCTCTGCCATGCAGAAGGAGACGAGAGAACTTGGTATCTCAGAGAATGTAGATCCGTTTGTTACCCTTTCTTTTATGGCGCTTACGGTAATCCCGGAGATCCGTGTCACGGAGCGCGGTGTTTATTTATTCTGATGAACAGATTATGAAGGAGATTTATGCAGGAAAAGATTCAAATTATCAGTGACGGGTCGTTAGACCTTTCAAGAGAGCTCACAAGAGAGCGCGATATTCTGGTGGTGCCTTTCTATGTATCTTTTGATGGAGAAACTTATCTGAAAGAGGGGGTGGAACTGGATATCCGCGAGTTCTATCAGAGAATGGTGGATCATCCGGATGTATTTCCGAAGACGTCGATGCCGTCGGTGGATGATTATTATCAGGTTTTTCTCCCGCTCGCAAAGCAGGATGTTCCGATGATCTGTATCTGTATCACGACGAAGTTCAGCGGCTCCATGCAGTCGGCGACGACTGCCAGAGATATGATTTTAGAGGAATATCCAAAGGCGCGCATCACAGTCATTGACGCAGAGATCAACACGGTGCTGCAGGGTTTGTATGTACTTGAGGCATGCCGGCTGCGCGACCTCGGCTGGGAGTATGACCGCATGGTGGAGAGGCTCCTTGCCATAAGGGAGAGCGGCAGAATCTTCTTTACGATCGGCAACATTGATTACTTAAAGCATGGCGGAAGAATCGGAAAAGTGATGGGGATTGCGGGAAGCGCGTTGAAAATTAAGCCGCTCATTACACTGAAGGAGGGCGAGATTTTTGCCTCCGGCATTGCGCGGAGCCGGGAAAAATCCATGCAGAAAGTAATTGAGATGCTCAAGGCTTATCTGGACGAACGCACCGCAAAGCCGGGCGAATACAGTTTTGCCATCGGCTATGGCTATGATTATGAGGAAGCCTGTCATTTTCGTGAGATGTTGAAAGATCTCGTGAGGGAGCGCCTGGGGATCGATGAGATTGAGATTTACCAGATCGGCGCAACGATCGGCGTTCATACCGGACCGTATCCGATCGGCGTGGGGATTATCAAACGCGCGGACTGGGAAGCGTAGGGCAGACAGAAGCCGGAGATAAAGCGAATCAAAAATGTAAATCGTACATGTTGTGTAAGCGTTACACATGCATGTACGATTTTTTGATTTATAGGAGAATCCTGTTTGCGGGATTCTTTTTTTCTCTTTTAGAAAATGAATGTATCATTTTTGAATAATAATATTGACAATACTATATTATATGATATATAGTATTGATAACAAAATAATATTATAAACATATAAGTAATATCAGACAGAACAGGAAAGGAGCCGGTAATATGGTGTTCAATACAGGTGCAGCCCTGCTGGATGCGATTGTTCTGGCGGTCGTCTCCAAGGAGGAGGAAGGCACATATGGATATAAGATCACGCAGGATGTGAGAGTGGCGATTGAGGTTTCGGAATCCACACTTTATCCGGTATTGCGTAGACTTCAGAAAGATGGATGCCTTATGGTGTATGACAGAGAATGTGGAGGCCGCAACAGGCGCTACTACAGGATTACGGATGAGGGAAGAAAGAAGCTGGACGATTATCGCAGAGAATGGGATGACTATTCTTCGAAAATATCAGAGTTATTTTCCGAGGAGGGAGTTTGAAGATGAATAAAGATGAATTTTTAAGGCAGCTGGAAGTGTTGTTGTCCGGGATTTCACAGGAGGAAAGAACGGAGGCGCTTGCATTCTACCGCAGCTATTTTGAGGACGCCGGAGAGGCGAATGAGGCAAAGATTTTAGAAGAACTGGAATCACCGCAGAAAGTGGCGGACAGCATTATCAAAGATCTGGGTGTGCAGCCCGGGGACGCGTGTTCTTCCGGCGCGCAGGGAGCATCGGCAGGAGCAGAGTGGAATCCGGCAGTGCAGAGCGCACCGGAGGGAGCAGCAACAGGAGCAGAGTGGAATCCGGCAGTGCAGGGGGCAGCGCAGAACGCATCGAAGGGAGTACCACAGGGAGCAGCGCAGAATGCAGCGTATTCTGCGCAGGAGAAGGATGGAATGCCGGGATGGGCGATCGTTCTTCTGGTCATCACTTCGCCGGTGTGGCTGGTAATGATTCTGGTCATACTGTCAGCATTGCTCGGCATTGTGGCGGCGCTGTTTGGAATTGCAATAGCGGTTGTGGCAGTCATGGGAGCACTGTTAATCTGCGGTGTGGTGCTCTTTGGTGCAGGAATCGGAAGTGCATTTGCAGGAAATCCTGCAATCGGAATCGGGCTTATGGGAGGAGGACTCATCGTGCTGGCGATCGGTATTCTTGCGGTGGTGCTCGTGGTCTGGATTTTCGGAGGATTTCTGCCATGGGCATTGAAAGGAATCTGGAAGCTTTGCAAAAAGCCATTTAATAAGAGAAAGGAGCGTGCGGCAGCATGAAAAAATTTTCAAAAATCTGCCTGATCATTGTGGCAGTTCTCGGGGGAATGGGATTATTGCTCGGCGGCATCTCCGCTCTGCTTGGCGGAGGATTTGGGGCAATCAGACGCATGGCGGAAAGAGGAGAACTGGATGCGGGCAACTGGCATATCCGGCCATATGAACTTTACTATTCTTCGGATGAAGAAGACACAGAGGATGACTGGGGAGCAGACGACGATGCAAAAGTTTATACCTATGAGGCAGCCGGCATAAAAAATCTGGATATTGATATTGATGCTGCGGAAATCTATGTCAAGCAGGGGACGGATGATAAAAACCTTGTGGTGAGAACCTACGGCTGCAAAGAAAAATATTATAAAGGGGATATAAATAAAGATACGCTTCAGATTCAGTATGAGATTCATAAGCAGTTTCCGGACAATTATGATGCGCAGATTGTGATTGAGATTCCGGAGAAAATGACCTTTGATACCATGGACTTTGACATCGGGGCGGCAGATGCAGATTTTGCATCGGGCAGTGTGAACTGTAGAACGATGGAGCTGAATGTGGGAGCAGGAGAACTGACGGGAGCAGATTTTGCTGTGACAGGAACCCTGGACATCAAGCTTGGAGCCGGTGATATTGATCTGGAAGGAGGCACCTATAAAGATATTAAGCTGGATTGCGGTATGGGATCATTTGCGCTGGACGGCATTGTGGCAGAGAATGTGAAAGCGCATTGCGGCATGGGGGATGGCAGCATCACCCTGCGCGGCAGGGAAGAGGACTATAATTATAAGATGTCCTGCGGCATGGGGGATCTCACGGTAAACGGAGAAAGCTATTCCGATCTCAGCGGAAGCTACAAAGTCACGAATGCCGGGGCTGTGGGAACGATTGATCTGGACTGCGGTATGGGAAGCATTGACTTTGATATAGAATCGTAAGAGAAAGCACGAGAAAAGAAAAACTGTCCAGATGGTATGTTCAGACGTGTGAAAAAGAGGTATCCGGGTCCACAGGAGGAAAAAATGACTGTGAGACCCGGATTTTTGCAAAAAACGGGTCTGGCAGAGGAAAAAATCTGCTCTGGACCCGTTTTGCATAGAAAAAGCACCATTTTGACTGGAAAAATGAAGAAAAACGGGTCTAAAACAAGGAAAATCCTCTGTGGGACCCGTTTTACAACTGCTTTGTGGATTGTTTGCGGTAATCCCGGGGCGTCATGCCGAATCTTTTTTTGAAAGTGCGGTTAAAGTACGACAGATTCTCGTAGCCGACTTCCTCCGCGATGGCAAGAATCGAGGATTCGGAGGAGATCAACAGGCGGGAAGCCATGGTCAGGCGGTATTCATTGAGATATTCGATGAAGGAAGTGCCCATCGTATTCTTGAAATACTTCATGAAATGCGACTGGCTCAGCCCGACCTCCGCCGAGATATCTGCAATTGTAATGCGCTCCATATAATGGTTCTCCAGATATTTTAAGATCAGCTTCATCTTCTCCAGCGATTTGTGGTCGCGCTTTGCCGGCTCTTTTAAGAGGCATTTGCTGAATAAAATGTAAAAAAGCATAAAGAGCTGACTCTTGATAAAGAACTGATAGCCGGGCGGGTTTGTCCGGCTGATTTCATCGTTGGCGTCAATGCAGGCGGCAATCTCCGCATAGCAGGGAGATCCCGGCTGATACAGAAGCGGAACGGACAGGACGCCCGATAACAGCGGCGCAAGAAATTCGGTATTGCTGGTGTCCGTTTTTTTGGAAATGAGGATGCCCGGATGGAAAATGATATTTTCGTATTCCATGCTTTCCTGCATGTACTGTTCAATGCTGTGCAGCCTGCCCGGCAGAATCAGCGCGACGGTTCCCTCGGTTACCACGTAGGATTTGAAATCGACCGTGATTGCTCCGGTTCCTTTTTTGATATAGATGATTTCCATCTCATCGTGCCAGTGCAGAGGCACGCGCGAAAAGTCAAGCGGAATCGAGCAAGGGTAGGTGATATAAGGAAACAGCGGGTTGCCATGTGGAATTTTTTCCTGATAGTTTTCATACTCTAAAATGTTCATGATAGGATTGTACCTCGCTGATAATGCCCCTTGAAAAATAGGACTTTGAGGGGGCTTTCTGCTTTTCTTGATACTACTTTGATACTATTTTTTCTAACTTGCTGACCGCAATATCTTTCTTATCCGGGTATAAATGCGCATAGGTGCTCTGCACGGTTGCCGGTGTGTCTCCGATCCGTTCCGCTATGGTCATGATGTCGCAATCCAGATGAATCAGCAGTGATACATGAGAATGCCGCAGGTCATGCAACCGGATCTGACGGACGCCGCAGGATCGGCATACCTCATTCTTATACCGGGTAATAGACTGGTACTCAAGGAAGAATAACCGGTTATGCCGGGTAAGGTCGTAAATATGGCGGGTGTACTTCTTCAGATCTGCCATGATCGGCGCCGGCATTGAGACAGAGCGGAAACTGTTCAATGTCTTAGGCGTTGTGGTCTCGTTAGCGCCCCGTGGGAGCGTTTTATCTATGCGTATGGTATTTTTATCGAAATCAATATCAGAGAGCGTCAGAGCCCGCAATTCGCCGATCCTCATACCGGAATAGAAAAGCAATTCATATATGATCCGGTATTCTATATCCGGCACATGGTCTATGAACTTCCGGTATTCTTCCAGTGTCCAGAAGTCGATATTATCCGCGTTCCGCTTTTGGGTTCCGATCGTCTCAATGCATGGGTTAGCCGGAAGTCCGAAATATTTCACGGCATAATTGAACACGTCCACCAGCCGGGAATTGATCTTGTTAATGGTGGTTTCTTTCCTGTCGCTGTTAATTAACTCATTTTGCCACGAAAGCACATCAGCCGGGGAAATATCCCGGATTGCCTTTTCGTCGAAATATGGGGCAATCTGCCCTGTCAGACAGTATTCCAGATTGCGGAGCGTGGAAGCTTTCACTCTGGTGCGTTTGTAATCAATATAGGATTCCCGCAAGGTACTAAATGTCACATCCGAGGACCCGGACAGGCGCAGCAGGAACTCGCGTTCATACTGCAGCGCGTCCGCTTTCCGGGCGAAACCGCGCTTCATCTTCTGTTTTCGCTTCCCGGTGAAGTCCTTGTAATAGAATTTTGCAAACCATGTTCTTTTCTGGTCATCAAAATATGCTGGCATTTGTATTATCTCCTTCCTCATGCTGGCGGCGATGTAGTAAAAGAGATAGTTATTTTTCTGCTTGCATATATTTCATATATTGCATATAATATACTTAACAAGGGAGCTGGTCGGATAGCTTGCACCTATCCGCTCCGGCGTTATGTCTTAAGTTACGAAGTAACCGTCCAACCTTTAGCCGGGGAGTGGACGGTTATTTTTTATGCTTGTAATTACTCACAAGCGTTATGATTGCACATAGCATGATGACGAAAGTAAATAAGTCAGAATATGTAACCATAGCTTGTCCCCCTTCCGCAAGGTCTCGGAACGGATGGCAAGAACCGTCTACCAGCTCCCTTATTAAGTATATTCTATTGTCACTGTCTGGATCAGACATTCTCGGGTACCAAATGGGTAGGCGAGATCTAGGCAGTCATTCTGGCCAGATCGACGCGGGGAACATTTCCCCGGTTTATATCATCCCCAATTCTGGGGACGGCTCAATCTTGCGCTGTCCACTAATTCAATAATCGAGCGGTATCGAGTTCGTTTCCATTCCTCATTGATGAAGAATGGAAGCCGCTCAATTTTGCGCTTGTTGCTCTATGGCGTAACGAATCGTTACTTCATCCGGACTGTCCAATTTTGGATTGTCAGATTATGCTACCGTGTTCCAATTTTGGGAATACGCTGACGGCGTACCCGGCGCAACATTGAGCCCGGCTAATTATAGGGGGGTCACTGTTTTAGTTACCCCTTGCCGGATCCAGTTTTGGACGCGTCATATCAAGAACAAATCAAATTGATTTGTTGTCCCCTTTTCCCCCAATCTGGGGAATACCGTCGGGACTGGCTAAGTTCAATTTAGGGAGTTTTTTATCTGGAGTTATCGTCACTTTTGACGAATACCGTCGGAAACCGCGACGGGCTGAAAAGTCAGCTCTATTGACTTTATACCGCTTTCCCCCAATTCTGGGGGAAAGTACCACTCAAGCCCGTTTGGGTGTCGGTTAAGCCGACAGCCGGGCAGCAGTTCCCAACAAGTTGGGAAAGCGCTGATAACTCACTTTTGAGTTGTCCTCTTTCTGGACATCTGGCAGCAGTTACACTTTGGTCAGCATCTGCACTCCTAAAGTTGCATTTAGAAACTTTAGAAATTCTCGCCATCCATCACATCTTCGTCATGCTGCTGGTCCTCTTCGGTGGCGTTTGGGATGGCATGCGCGGCGTTGAGTTCGGGTGTGTCTGGCTTGGTGTATCGTGGTATCTCTGTTAATTCCTGTACACGTTTGCGGGCTTCTTTGCGTCCTTCGGTGTTGAGACTTCTATAATTTGTTAGTAAATTAAATTCTGCATTATTTTTTGTATGTAAACTAAGGGAATTATCTCCAAGAGATATCCAAGGTCTGTCTGCTGAATCGTCATTATCTATAGTTACAAGTGCTTTAACTGAAGTATTGAATAAATCGGCTATTTTATCTAGTGTGCCCATGCGAGGCAGACTATTTCCATTCATCCACATAGAAACAGAAGAGGCTTTTACACCTATTTTCCCCGCCAATTCCTTATAAGTCATATTATGTATTTCTAATAAGTGTTTAAGGTTATCTGTGAAAATTTTACTGATTTCTATTTCAGGCATAAGGCACTCCTTAATTTTAGATGGTTAAAGAATACAATAATTTCAAGTGATTGTAAATATTGAAATACAAAATAATTGAATTCTATATTGACAAAACAATTTAATTGTTCTATGCTATGGATGCAAAGACAATTAAATTGAACTTAGAAGCGAGGTGAGAAAATGCGAATTGACAGAATCAAATTGGTTGCAGAGCTTGCCCGACGGGATATGACGCAGGCCAAGCTTGCAGATCTGGCAGGGGTAAGCCGTGCAACGGTCAACTACATCAAGAGCGGCAAGAGCTGTTCTGATGAGGTAGGGAAAAAGATAGCTGGAGCGTTAGGCGTTCCAGTAGAGAAACTTATTGAAGATTAAAAAAAGTCTGGCGACGATGTAGTAAAGGAGGTAGGAGCATGGCAGAGGGAAAACGGTTTCTGTCAGCGGCAGAGGTGGCGCAGATCATGGAGTGCAGCACAAGCCGCGCGTATGAGATTATTAGAAAACTCAACGCAGAACTTGAGGAAAAGGACTATATCACAATTCATGGAAAGATCAACGCAAAGTATTTCTATGAACGCATCTATGACGGAGAGGGGGCGGCGCATGAGTGAACCCAGTAAGGAGAATTTCTTCCAGAGCCTAACGGCTGACACATGGTGCGGTTGGGACTGGTGCCGGAAGTTGCACGGCTATTCCGTCACAGACCCGGCGTTTCTGGAACGCGTATTTGCCCGATTGGACGAATTAAACCGCCCAAGGGTTAAAACTATCTACGGTATTTATTGCAGAACGCAGATAGCCCACGAGCGGACGCAGGAACGGGAAGCCGGAGAATGGCTGACAAGGCAGATCGACAAAAATTATGAAAGGCAGGTAAAAGAGTGGCAGAAACAGAGCTTACAGAGTATGAGCGACAACGAATTATTAGCGAAATTGAAAGAAGTGAGAGCACGGCGGGACGTGTCCTAGACAATGGAAGATTTCGCCCGGCAAATGAACTCAAGCCCATACATTCCATCAATGCAAAAGACCTGCTGAACGAGTATATAGCACCCTTGGAGTATCTCGTTGATAAGATTATTCCGGCGGTTGGGCTTGCAATGCTCGGTGCACCATCAAAGTATTACAAAAGCTATATGTGTATTGATATGGGGCTTTGTGTTGCCGAGGGTGTGAAGTTCTTAGGGTTTGACACCAAGAAAAACGGTGTTCTCTATATGGACCTGGAAAGCACTAAACGCAGACCAAAGACGAGACTTGAACAGATTCTAAACGGCGCAGAGTGTCCGGATAATCTGCATATTGTGACGGCAGAACAGAAAGTTGGCAAGATCGGCGAGGGCTTGGAACAACAGATTGAATGGCAGATGCAGGAATTTCCCGATATAGGGTTTGTAATCATTGATGTGCTGAAAAAGGTCAGACCAACGCAGAAACGCGGGCAAAATGATTATGATAGGGATTATGAGGACTTGGGACGGCTTAAGGAATTTGCGGATAGCCGGAATATATGTATTCTGGTCATACATCACACCAGAAAGATGAAAGATCCGGATGATCCATTTAATGAGCTTGCCGGCTCTTCCGGTGTAATGGGTGTTCTTGATGCAGCGCTGGTTATTTCAAAGAAACGGCGCGAGGACAAGGACGCTAAGTTATACATAACCGGGCGCGACATGCCGGAGCAGGTGCTTGCGATTGAGTTCAACAAGTCAATATTCCGCTGGGAGAATCTCGGTGATTCTGATGCGGTGGAACATAACCGGCAGATAAACAAGTACCGGAACAGCAAGGCGGTGCAGATCGTCAAGAAGCTTCTGGAGCAGAGCAACGGAGAACTAACGGCGAGCGTTGACGAGATCATACAGGCGAGTAACTGGATCGGCGGCGGAGCGCTTAAAATATATGATGATCCGCGGGTTGTCGGTAAAGAATTGACAGGATATGTGGATTTATTCAAAGAGGTGGATAATATTATAGCCACGCAGAATAAAAAAGACGGACACGGGAAAAGAAGTTGGACATATAAAACATACGCCGTACATGCCGTAAACGCCGTAGATGGTCAGCAAAGCCTTGATTTATAAGGGGTGGAGAGTACGGCATGTAGGAAAACGGCAAGTACGGCATATACGGCAAGTACGGCATATACGGCAAGTACGGCATGAATGACATTAGTGACATGAAAGGCGAACAATGACCGATGAAGAGTTAAAAATCATCTACCAGTTATACACTGACCTCTGGAAAATGTTTCGGCAGTACCACACAGCCCGGACAGACGCAGAATGGGACAGGCTGGCAGAGCAGGCGGAAAAGATAGTGGATCAGTACGGCGAGGATGTCAGATCATTGGTACTGGACACGGCGGAGCTGATAGAAAAGAGGTGTAAGGGATGAACTACGAAACATTGCGGGAAGATTTAAAGACGCTTAGCATACCGGAGATCGAGCAGCTGCGGGATGACTACCATAGAACGCACCCTAAAGAGGGAAAATGCGTGTACCTGTGTAATGAGGTCATCAAGGATAAGCAGGAAAAGGAAAGCACGGCAGATTTTGAGCGTATGCTTAAGGATGCCTTAGCAAAGAAAAACGCCCCGGACGGTGCGGCAACACCATCACAGGGCAAGTAACCAATCAACCCACATAAAGTCCGGTTACGTCTGCATTGTAGCAGATTCCGGCAGAAAGGAAAAGACATGGAAAGAGAAAAAATCATCAAAATTAAGGAAGAGGAGCTGGACAATCAGCCAATGGCAAGCCAGAGAGTAATAGAAGCACGAGATGCTCTTGATGATGCGCTGGAAGAATACATTGTTGCTGTGCAGGAAGATGCTTTTTACTGGGGATACATGACAGCTATGAAACAGCTTAAGAAAGCCGGGGTAGAAGAATGAGCGAAAGAGAATTTTACATATCAATCATCCCGGATCTGGCGGAATTGATCATGTTACTCCGGGACGTGAGCCAGCAGGAAAGAACACAGATCAAAGATGAAATGATAAAGAATTGCGAGGGCAGACCGCAGGCGTATGAATTTATGAAAAAGCTGTGGATCGTTATTGAAGCACAGTTGATAGAAAAAGTATAGAGCGGCGCGCTCCGAATGAAACAAGCCCTAAACCGCGGGAACTGCGAGAGTGCCTAAGCATCTGGTTAGCCGGGTGCTTTTTTTTTGATAGCACAATGTGCAATATTAAAACAGATATATGCAAAATAGTGCTGCTGTGGTAAAATGAGAGAAAATAAGAGAGTGTGAAAGGAGATTGGGGGAGCATGAACAGACGGTCAATTCTGGCAAGACTGGAAGAACTGGAAAAGCGGTGCGGCAGTAATCTGCCGGTGGTCAATGTGATCTACCAGAACGGAGACAGCGCGACGTTTTACGGAACGCCACCGGCGGAAGATATGTTCCGTGAGGATAACCACATTGTGAGAGCGTGGGGAAGTGAATTTGCGGATATGGTTGACACGCTGTTGCACCCGGTTCCTAATCGGAATATCGAGGATTTTGAGGGGGAAATGGATCATGAAAGAAAAGACTAAAGAGCGGATTCTGGCGGGGCTTCTGGCGAATACGACCGTTACAGCCACGGCCAGCGCAACAGGGATCAGTGAAGCAACAATTTACCGCTATTTGAAAGATGACGGATTTAAGCAGGAATATGAGGACAGGCGAAGAGCTATGCTTGCCGATAATTGCCATGCGCTGCAGGCGGGCATGAGTAAGGCCATCGAGGAGCTGGTTGCCGTCATAGATGATGATGACACAAGCCCGCAGGTGCGGCTGAATGCGATTGATATGTTGCTGCGGCATTCTTACCGGCTCACGGAACAGATCGAGATTATGGAGCGGCTGGATAAATTGGAAAAAATGACAGAATAGGCGTTGCCACGGATGGCAGCGTCTTTTTTAATGGAATACATGAAATATATGTAATTATGTTGCTTGTATGCATATAAAATAATATAAATAAAGCTATTTAAATATGCAATGATGTTGTATAATGACACTGTAGAGGTTCTTCCGGTCTTACTCTGCGAACGTGTTCGGTCTGACCGGCTACTTGGGCGGGTAGAGAAATACGCCCCCGGGCACGCACGGACGTGCAATAGCCTATTTCGGGCGTAAAATGAAAGGATGGGGAAAATATGGGAGATTTACAGAATACCTCGGCAGAGGGCACACAGACAGGCACAGAGGGCAAGACGTTTACACAGGATGACGTGAACCGGATTGTGCAGGAGAGACTTGCAAAGGAGCGCGGCAAGGGAAATGAAGAACTCGAGAAGAGAGTGGCGGAACTGGATTTGAGGGAACGGAAGCTGAACGTGGTGGAAGCGTTGAGAAAGAACGGCTTGCCGGATTATCTGGTAGAAGCATTGAACATATCAACAGATGAGGCATTCAAAGCAAGTATGGATGCAATCGTGAAATTAAAAGAAGAGACGAAAGGCAGCGCCAGCGAGCCGCAGTCAGTCGGAAAAATCGGTTTCCCGGGAAAGATTACCGGGGGAAGCGTGGGAAATGATCCGCTGCGGTCGGCTTTTGGGCTGAATGGTAAAAAATAATGGCAATCGATCTTGTTGCTAAATATCTTCCCTATGTGGATGAGGTATTCACACAGGAGAGTAAAAAGGAACTGCTTACAAATCATGATTTTACTTTTGATGGTGCACATACCGTCAAGGTTTATAAGATCAGCACGGCAGAAATGAACGACTACGGGCGCTATGATGCGGGGATGCAGCGCTACGGTACGCCGCAGTCATTGGATGCTACAACAGAGGTTATGACATTAAAGAAAGATAGATCTTTCGCGTTTGTGATTGATGCGCTCGATCAGGAAGAGACGGCGCAATCTTTGAACGGAGCGTCTGCACTTGCGCGTCAGCTTAGAGAAGTCGCCATTCCGGAGATTGACACGTATACATACGGCGTCATGACGGAGGGGGCAGGGCATAAGCCTGCGGCGGTAAAGCTGACAGCGTCCAATGTTTACGAGGAGATTGTGAATGCATCCGCTGCGCTTGATGATGCGCTTGTGCCGGAATCGGGGCGCGTGCTTGTAGTAACACCGGCAACCTTTCTTCTGATGAAGAAATGCAAGGATATTACAATGGATACTGACATCGGCAATGATATGCGCATTAAGGGCGTGATCGCCAACCTTGACGGAGCAGCAACGCTTAAGATTGCGGCGGCGCGCCTGCCGGAGAATTTCGGTTTTATGCTTGCGCATCCGTGCGCGACTGTGGCACCAGTTAAACTGGAAAGCTACAACACACATGTTGATCCGCCGGGAATCAGCGGAACATTAGTAGAAGGGCGAATCTGCTACGATGCTTTTGTACTTGAGAATAAGGCAAAGGCGATCTATTACCAGGCAACAACGGCATAACCGTTTTGCATAATCGCTTCGTGCACTCTATCCTCCAGGGTGTGCGGGGCGATATTTTTAAGGGGGTGAAACAGTGGCAAGTATTGAGATGCAGGACCAGGAAGCCAGAGACGACGAACAATATTATGATATGCTCTATAATTTTGCGCAGGTAACGATCAGGGCGAATGATATGGCACTGGATGGACACCCCGTGAAGCAGATAGCAAAGAAGCTGCAGCAATCGGCAGAAGCCTTTTATCTGCTATGCAAGACAGACGAAATTGTACCCGTAAGGGCAAATAAGGTTGGCAGACCCAAGAAAGCGGAAACGCCACAGGAGCCGGAGCAGCCGGAAGTGCCAGAAATGCAGACACAGCCGCCAAAGAAAAAGATCGTGCGCCATACCACATTAAAAAGCAATCTGCGCGTGCGGAATGGCTGGGGAACATGCCCGATCTGCGGCGCAAAATGTATCAAGGTTAATCAAAATACAATCATGGTTAATTTCTTGATGTATTGCAAGCGCTGCCATTTGGAGAGTGTTGTGACATGGCGTTATGAACCGGAGCGAAAGAGAAATCCGTGATACTATTTTGATACTAAAATAATAAAAATAACCCGTAAAATAGGCATAAAATGAACGAAAAACGGCATTGTTAGAGCGAAAACACGCAAAAACAGTGCCGTTTTTTGAATCTTATTCATGATAGGATTGTACCACTTTTGGGGATAATATGACAAGAAAAAAAGTGGACTTCTGCATATAATGTTCTCATACAGCAGGGAAATACAAAAAGTAATTGGGGATGCAAAACAAGGAGTAAAATCCTCTGCTCCTGCAAGGGCGCATGCTATGCAGGCATAGCAGACATTTTGCTTCGCAAAACAAGGAGTAAAATCCTCTCCTCGTCAAAGGACTCGGATTTTGCTTCGCAAAACAAGGAGGATATCATGAACGTACAGGAAATTGTAAACAACAGATACGGTAAGGGCATTGCACAGTGCTCCAACGAAGAGATTTATTACGCGCTGCTTGAGATGACAAAGAGCATGGCGAAGGAAAAGGAGAGCAACGAGGGAAAGCGCAAGCTTTATTATATCTCCGCCGAGTTTCTGATCGGTAAGCTGTTATCTAACAACCTGATCAACCTCGGTATTTATGAGGAAGTAAAACAGGTTCTGGCGGAGAACGGCAAGAACCTGGCAGAGATCGAGGAGGTTGAGCCGGAGCCGTCTCTCGGAAACGGCGGTCTGGGCCGTCTGGCAGCATGCTTCCTGGATTCGATCGCAACACTTGGATTAAACGGCGACGGCGTGGGTCTCAATTATCACTACGGTCTGTTCAAGCAGGTATTTGAGCACAATTTACAGCACGAGGAGCCGAACCCGTGGATCGAGAAGGAGAGCTGGCTGACGAAAACGAACGTGACCTACCCGGTACAGTTCGGCGGTTTTACCTTACAGTCCAGACTGTATGATATCGATGTGATTGGTTACGAGAACCGCACCACAAAGCTTCATTTGTTTGATGTGGAGACCGTGGACGAGAGCCTTGTGGGGGACGGCATCAATTTTGACAAAGAGGATATTGCAAAGAACCTGACGCTGTTCTTATACCCGGACGATTCGGATGACAAGGGACGCATCCTGCGCGTATACCAGCAGTATTTTATGGTCAGCAATGCGGCACAGCTCATCATCGACGAGACGCTGGCAAGAGGCGGCGATCTGCACAAGTTGGATGAGTACGCGGCAATCCAGATCAACGATACACACCCGAGCATGGTGATTCCGGAGCTGATCCGTCTTCTGATGCAGCGCGGAATTCTGATGGATGAGGCGATCGAGATCGTATCGAAGACCTGCGCGTACACAAACCACACGATCCTTGCGGAGGCACTGGAAAAATGGCCGATTCATTTCCTGGAAAAGGCAGTTCCGCAGCTTCTTCCGATCATCTACGAACTGAACAGCCGCGTGGTGCGCAAATACGATGACAAGTCGGTTGCGATCATTGATGATGAGAAACGCGTGCATATGGCACATATGGATATTCATTACGGCTACAGTGTCAACGGCGTTGCCTACCTGCACACGGAGATTTTGAAAAATACGGAGCTCAACAACTTCTACAAGATTTATCCGGAGAAGTTCAACAATAAGACAAACGGCATCACCTTCCGCCGCTGGCTGCTGCACTGCAACCACGAGCTGGCAGATCTGATTGAATCCCTGATAGGACCGGGATTTAAGAAAGATGCGATGGAACTGGAGAAGCTCGGCGCGCTTGTCGATGACGCTTCCGTGCTGCAGCGTCTGCTCGATGTCAAGAGCAGCAGAAAGACCGAACTGAAAGATTACCTTGCAAAAACGCAGGGAATCGTGCTGGATGACAATTCCATTTACGATATTCAGATCAAGCGTCTGCACGAGTACAAGAGGCAGCAGATGAATGCGCTGTATGTCATCCACAAATATTTCGAGATCAAGGCAGGCAAGAAGCCGACCCGTCCGATCACTGTGATTTTTGGTGCCAAGGCAGCTCCGGCTTACGTGATTGCAAAGGATATCATTCATCTGATCCTCTGCCTGTCCGAACTGATTGCAAAAGACCCTGAGGTATCTCCGTACTTAAAGGTTGTGATGGTAGAAAATTACAATGTCACGCTGGCTGAAAAGCTGATCCCGGCTGCAGATATCCATGAGCAGATTTCCCTTGCTTCCAAGGAGGCATCCGGAACATCCAACATGAAGTTCATGTTAAACGGTGCGGTAGCGATCGGAACCATGGACGGCGCAAATGTGGAGATGCATCAGTTTGTCGGCGACGACAACATTTACATCTTCGGTGAGTCCTCCGAGGAAGTCATCAAGCACTACGAGAAGGCGGATTATGTGTCCAGAAGCTACTATGAGAATGATGCGAACATCAAGCGTGCAGTGGACTTTATCGTCAGCGACGAGATGATGGCAGTCGGATGCAGAGAGAACTTAGAACGTCTTTACAACGAACTTCTGAACAAAGACTGGTTCATGACGCTTCCGGATTTTGAGGACTATGTGGCAACCAAGGAGCGCATCTATGCGGATTATGAAGACCGCATGGCGTGGGCGAAGAAAATGCTCATCAACATCAGCAAAGCCGGATTCTTCTCCTCTGATCGTACGATCGCACAGTACAATGAGGACATCTGGCATCTGTAAAACCGGGGAAAACCGCCCGGAAGAAAAAGCTTGCTTCAAAATTTATATATTTCTTTCACAGAGAGGAGTGCCGCAAGGCGCTCCTTTTTGTATATGGCTTTAGCCAGTTGAGTACATCGGAATTTCTCAAAAGAGAAATGGAGAT